>ERZ827524.417-NODE-417-length-56749-cov-5.227573_pt1 | contig 56749 bp, 46 predicted proteins | sample MGYA00519702_ERZ827524 | MGnify/ENA primary metagenome ERZ827524 (study PRJEB31778, sample SAMEA3449341) | human gut metagenome | biome: human gut; feature: human-associated habitat; material: faeces | place: United Kingdom | collected 2010/2012 ...
GGCGACGGCGTAAACGACGCGCCCGCGCTCAAGGCCGCCGACATCGGCTGCGCGATGGGCAAGGGCGGCACCGACGTCGCCAAGGAGGCCTCCGACCTCATTCTGGCCGACGACAATTTTGCCACCATCGTCAGCGCCGTGCGGCAGGGCCGCGGCATTTACGAAAACATCCGGCGCACGGTGCATTTTCTGCTGTCCTGCAACATCGGCGAAATCATCACGGTGTTCGCCGCCATCCTTGTGCGGCTGCCCTCGCCGCTGGCCGCCGTGCAGCTTCTCTGGGTCAATCTGGTGACCGATTCGCTGCCCGCCGTCGCGCTGGGAATGGAAAAAACCGACGAGGACGTGATGCGGCGCAAGCCGATCAAGAAGGGTCAGGGGATGTTCTCCTTCGTCGACGGACTGCAAATCTTTTTCGAGGGCATCCTCATCGGCATCCTGTCGCTGAGCGCCTATCTGATCGGCTGCCGGCTGGAGGGACATATGACCGGGCGCACGATGGCGTTTCTGGTGCTTTCGCTCTCGCAGCTCTTCCATTCGTACAACATGCGCAGCGACAAGTCGATTTTCCGCATCGGCCCATTTTCCAACGGGATGATCAATTTCTCGTTCCTGCTCTGCGGCGCGCTGCAGGTGGCGGTGGTGCTGTTCGAGCCGCTGCGGACGGTGTTCGGCACCGTGCTGCTGGACGGGCGCGCGTGGCTGATTGTGCTGGCGCTCTCGTTCGCGCCGGTCGTCGTCTGCGAAATCTACAAAGCGCTGAATCGTAAAAAAATCTGAAAAAGAATTGTCTTTTTTCGCAGGATATGATATAATAGCCGCATAGAGTACTGTACAATGTGGAAATATGTGCGGCGGCTATTCAAGTTTTCCGCGCCGTCGGCGCGAAAAACTCTGGGGCTTGGCGCGCACAGAACAGCCGCATAGTGTACTTTATAATGCGGAAGTATGTGCAGCGGCTATTCAAGTTTTCCGCGCCGCGGGCGCGAAAAACTCTGGGGTTTGATGCGCACATAGAACAGCCGCATAAAGTACTTTGCAATGCGGAAGTATGTGAGGCTTGGCGCGCACAGAACGGCCGCACAGCTTATTGCGCAAGCTGCGCGCATTCGGCGCCCGTTGGCGCTCCCCCGCGCGGGGAGGTGCGAAAAAGTGCCGGACGCCGCGTCGAAAGTGCCATACAGAAAAGATCCGGACCGAGCGACGCGTTCCGAAAAAAGCGCCGCCCGGTCTGCGCGCCCGTTTGCGACAGGACGGGCGGGAAACGGAGAATCCTGCGGATGCTTACTCTTCTTTTGGCCGACGAAAGCGGCTATCTCCCCATCGGGCGCTCGCAAATCCGGGACGGCGCGCTGGCGGTCTACTGGCCGAACAGCGGCTTTTCCATACGCTTCAAGGCGCGCAGCGCCATCGTCTCCTTCAAGTCCTTTTCCTCGGGCGCGCCGCTGTATCTGAAAGCCTTCCTCGACGGCAAAGCGACGAAGCATACCGTCGCCACCGGCGACGAAAAGCTGCTGTTCGAGTCGCTGGACGACGGCGAGCACACCCTTACCCTGCTGCGCGTGTCCGAGAGCATCGACTCGCTGCGCATCGAATCGGTCACGCTGCTGGGCGAAAACGCCGCCTTTCTCGACCCGCCGGCGGAAAAGGAGCGGCGCATCGAATTCTTCGGCGATTCCATCACCTGCGGCTACGGCGTGCTGGCCGAGCCGACGGTCACCGGCTACACCACCTTCGAGCAGGACAGCACGATGGCCTACGCGTATATGACCGCCGAAAAGCTCAACGCTTCCGGCCGCTACGAAGCGATCTCCGGGCAGGGCATCCTCTGCAACTGCAACGGCGAAAAGGCGCTGGAAATCACCAAATTTTACCGCTGGACGCTGCGCGACGAAACGCCGTGGGACTTTTCCCTCTGGACGCCCGACGTCGTCGTCGTCAACGCGGGAACCAACGACTCGTGGGGCGGCGTCGACAGCGCAGCCTTCGGCGCGAAAGCGGACGAATTCCTGCGCGAGCTGCGCGAAGTGTACCCCGACGCGCTGCTGATCTGGGCGTATGGGATGATGGACGTCAGATTTACCGATACCCTGACCGCGGTCGTCGCGGCGCTGGGCGACGAACGGGTGCGCTTCCTGCCGCTGGCGCCGATTGATTTGAAGAACGGCGACGTGGGCGGCGGCGGGCATCCGAACGTGAACGCGTCGATCCGCGTATCCGACCTGCTGGCGAAGACAATCAAAAACGAGCTCGGCTGGTAAACGCCGCCGGACGAAAGGACTGTTCTTTTTGGATATTTTCAAGAAATGCTATGACTACACCATCGTGCGCGACGCGAAGGAAGCGGGCATCTACCCCTACTTCCACGCGCTGGAATCGCGGCAGGACGTCGAGGTCGTTATGGAGGGCAAGCGGCGCATCATGCTCGGCTCGAACAACTATCTCGGCCTGACCGTCAACGAGGACGTCATCGACGCGGGCGTCGAGACGCTGCGGCAGTACGGCACGGGCTGCTCCGGCTCGCGGTTCCTCAACGGCACGCTGCGGATGCACCTCGAGCTGGAATCGGAGCTGGCCGACTTTCTCAACAAGGAGTCGGTGGTGACCTTCTCGACCGGCTTCCAGACCAATCTGGGCATCATCTCCGCCATCGTCGGCCATGGAGATTACGTCATCTGCGACAAGGAGAACCACGCCAGCATCTACGACGGCTGCAAGCTCAGCTACGGCCGCCGCCTGCTCTACCGGCACAACGATATGGACGAGCTGGAGCGCATCCTCAAGGGACTGCCCGAGGACAGCGGCAAGCTGATCGTGACCGACGGCGTGTTCTCGATGGGCGGCGACATCGCCAAGCTGCCCGAAATCGTTGCACTTGCCAAAAAATACGGCGCGCGCACGATGGTGGACGACGCGCATGCGCTCGGCGTCATCGGCCGCGGCGGCAGAGGCACGGCGGACCACTTCGGGCTGGCCGACGAGGTGGACATTTACATGGGCACCTTCTCCAAATCGCTCGCGTCGCTCGGCGGTTATATGGCCTCCAGCGCGCCGGTGGCCGAATATGTGCGGCACACCTCGCGCCCGTTCATCTTCTCGGCCTCGATCCCGCCGGCAAGCTGCGCGACGGCGCTGGCTGCGCTGCGGCATCTGCGCGCGCACCCGGAGATCGTCGACCGGCTCGCGGAAATCACGCGCTATGTGCATCAGGGCATGCTCGCGCGCGGCATCCGCATCCGCGAGAGCAACGGCGTCATCCCCATCATCCCGATCTACACAAAAGACGTTATGACCACGCTCTCCGTCGCGAAAGCGATCTACGACGCGGGCGTCTACGTCAACCCCGTGCTGCCGCCGGCCGTCCCGGAAAGCGACTGCCTGCTGCGCACCAGCTATATGGCCATCCACACCGAGGCGCTGCTGGACGAGGCGCTGGACATCATCCGCGACGTGCTCGTTCGGTTCGGAATCCAATGAGCCTGCGGATCGCCGTCACCGGCGGCAGCTCGGGCATCGGACTGGCCATCGCGCGGCAGTTCGCCGCCAAAGGGCACACCGTTTACTCGCTCTCACGCCGTCCGTCCGCGGACGGCGTGCGCCATATCCCCTGCGACGTAGCGGACGAGTCGAGCGTGCGGCAGGCGTTCGCCGCGCTCGAGCAGGCCGAGGGCGCGCTGGACATCCTCGTCAACAACGCCGGCTTCGGCATCTCGGGCGCGGCGGAGTTCACCGACCTCGACAAAGCGAAGGCGCTGTTCGACGTCGGCTATTTCGGCCTGCTCGCCTGCGTCAAGCACGCTTTGCCGCTGCTGCGGAAAAGCGCCTCGCCGCTGATTGTCAACGTCGGATCGCTGGCGGCGGCGCTGCCGGTGCCGTTCCAGTCGGTCTACTCGTCGGCCAAGGCGGCCGTGAGCGCGCTCACGCTCTGTCTGGTCAACGAACTGCGCCCGTTCGGCGTCCGCGTCTGCGCGGTCCTGCCCGGCGACGTGCGCACGGGCTTCACCGCCAAGCGCGACAAATCGCAGGAGGGCAGGGCGCTGTACGGCGACCGGCTCGAGCGCGCCGTCGCGCGGATGGAAGCGGACGAGCAGAACGGCATGCCGCCCGAGCGCATCGCCGCCGCCGTCTGCCGCGCAGCGATGAAGCGCCGCCCCAAGCCGCTGTTCACCGTCGGCGCGGGCTATAAGACGCTGCTGGTCCTCTCCCGGCTGCTGCCCGCGCGGTGGGTCAACCGCATCGAGGGGAGGCTGTACGGATGAAACGGCTTTCTGCCGGCAGCGCCGCGTTTGCGGCCGTCGGCGGCTTCGTCCTGCTGTACGCGGCGGTTCTCTCTTTCTTCATCCGCCTGCCGTCGGGGCTGCTGCTGACCGCGCTGCTGGGCGTCGCCCTGCTGCTGACGGGCGTCTTTTATACGCGGCTGAAAAAGCGGAAATGGCCGCTCGGGCTGCTGTGCGCCGCGTTTGCGCTGCTGCTGACGTTTATGCTGTTTCTTGTGCTGTACGGCCGGCGCGACACGGCGTCCTATGACGAGGATGTACTGCTTGTGCTCGGCGCGGGCATCGACGGCGAAGCCGTCACGCCGCAGCTCGAGCGCCGTCTGGAGGCGACATACGCCTATCACCTCCGAAACCCCGACGCGCTGCTGGTCGTCTCGGGCGGGCAGGGCGAAGGCGAAACGGTTTCCGAAGCGCTGGCGATGGAACGCTGGCTGACCGCCAGAGGCGTCCCGTCGGCGCGCATTCTGCGGGAGGAGCGTTCCGCCTCCACTTACGAAAATCTGACCAATACCAAAGCGCTGCTCGAACAGCGGTTCTCGCACCCGTACCGCGTCGCGCTGGTCACCAGCGACTACCACGTCTACCGCGCCGCGCGGCTGGCCGCGGCGGCGGGGCTGGACGCAACGCACCTGCACGCGGACGCGGAATGGTACGCGCTGCCGGCGCGGTGCCTGCGCGAATGCGCGGCGGTCGTCCAATGCTGGCTGGGCAGACTGTGCGGGCTATACGGGACATAATCGTTTCCCCCAACGCCCCGATGCAATATGCATCGGGGCGTTTTTTATTCCCGCGCGCAAAAAGCCTCCGGCCAAGCCGCACCGCCGCAGGCAAAGCCGTCCTCCTATGCGCGCGCCCGTTTTCCGGCCGTATTGCATACCCCGCCGTCACGGCGCGATTTTTTGTGAGATATGTCAAATTTAAGCCAATATATTCGGTACTTATTCACAAATTTGGAGATAGCATATTGACAAATATGGTATACTATGGTTTAATAGAATTATAAAATAAGGGAAAGAATTGTTTATTACGAAAAAGGCTTTAGTGTTTTTATTCGTTTTTCTCTTTCTTTCCTCTTCCGCTGTCATAGAAAGCGCGTTGACAAATCTTCGCGTAGAGCGCGAATTGGAAGTAGACCAGTATTATAGGCTGGATACTGCAATTCATTGCTATTACGACTGCGGTTCTTGGTTCTCAAACGGTTGGAGTTCGACCGAATGCGAAACCGCGTCCGACCTTTTCTGCTACGTCTGGGCAAAAAACATTGACCGAAATGACGTTGCGGTTTTCAGAGATCTGAACGGATATACCGAAGGTCGGCTCAAACTTCCTAAAATTGATGTTTCCTCCACAAGATATGCGCAGGAGACTTGGCATGGCGCTTACCGCAGCAAAAACGGCGTGCGGAATCTTGACGCCCGCATTGAAATTTTCGATAAAGATTGGTAAAGGCGCATTCAAAGCAAACACAGACGGAAGGCAGCGGAGGCTTTTATCAGCCTCCGCTATAAATCATATCATGAAAACATTGGCTTTAATATGGAAAAACATATGTTATTACTATCGATGCAGCCGCTCTGTATTTTCCCTGTTTATCGTCGGTTTACTGAGTGCTTCGTTGCTGCTGATTTATCTATACGGCAATCTTAATCCCAGTGTAGAAGCCTATTCTGCCGACGATGCTTACGCGCGAAGCTATATTTTTATTTTCCGTTCCACACCGGAATTAGAAACACTTAAAACGTTGCTGAACAGACAAGGAGAGGCAGATAGGATTACCTATAAAACTTCCGCTCTTCTAAAAAGCGCAGAAGGGCAAAACGAGCGTTTATATCAAATCGGCTGTGAAGTATCCGACAGCTCTGACGGTGTCCGGCGTATACGCGGGCGAGCGGCATTCACCGAAGAAGAAAAGGCCACCGGCGCAAACGTTGCTATTCTTTCGGAATCCGCAGAAATGTACGCCTCCGGTAATATAATGAACTTGGGAACCGATACCATTAATATTAACGGTGTCAAATTTACAGTGATCGGTACGGCGAGTTTGCTTGATTGTGACATTCTGATTCCTGCCTCTACATACAAAGAGAACGGCTATGAAGTGCTTGCCGTCAAAGCGATTTTAGAAAGCAAACCGTCTTATTACGAAAATTTAGAATTTCTGCGGGATATACGGGAACAATTCCCCGACGCTTCCATTGACAAGCATCCCTATTCTTCTTACGAAAACTCCAAGCGGGATACGCTTTCGGTGATGCTGGTGCTTTCGGTTGTTTTCGCCGCGGCCATTGCGGCGTTTATGTTCCTGCTGAAATACCTCTCCGACAGCACCGACTACATCGGCGCAATCCAATCCATCTGCGGCGCGCCGAAGGACACGGTCGTTTTCATCAAGCTCGCATCGGTGTTTCTGATGACCTTTTCGGTCAGCGCGGTCGGCGTCGCGCTGCATGCGCTGCTTTACGGGCCGGTTTTCAGCAAGCTCAACACGATTCAGGGGCTGATCTACCAGCCGCGCGACTATCTTCTTATCCTGTGCATGTGCTGCATAGCCGCCGTGCTCGTATCGGTGCCGTTTGTCGTCTCCTTCTCGCGCGGCAGCGCCGCTGCGTTCAAGCGAAGACTGGAATAACGGGAGGGCGGCGATATGAACGGCATACGACTGTTTTTCAGGGGCCAAAAGGGCGGTGTGCTCTCTGCGCTGACGCTGTTCGTCGTGCTCGGCGCGGTGCTGCTGGCGCTCAATTACGCCCTCTCGCAATACCTGTACATCCGGCGCGCGGGCGCGATGCTGGAGCGCGCCGGCCTGTCCGACGGGCTGCACTTTGTCAACACGACCCCCTATGACGAGGAAAACCAGATAAAACTGGACGCATTCTTAGACGAATTGCAGGCGGCCGGCGAAATCGAAAAGCAGATTGCGCCGATTTCGACCGGCGTTCTGATCAACGGGGTTCAATACCGCTTGGAGCTGTACGACGGCGACGTTTATCCGGCCATGTACGGCGCTCCCTACCGGGGAAGCTGGCCGGACGGCGGCGAAGTCCTCGGCGGCGTGCTGTGCGGCGTCCGGCCGACCGACGCGCCGGTCGGCGAGACCGTGACCGTCGTCACCAACCGTCCCGGAGGCACCGGCAGGCTGGAGGTGCGCATCACCGGCTCACTCGAATACCCGCCGATGCACTTCCACCTGGGCTTCCATACCACCGACGCGGCGGATATGACGGCGGACAAGCTGTTCAACGACGAGCGGACGCTGTATCTGCCGTACAGCGACGCGCTGGCGGCGCTGATCACCGACACCTTTAACGACGGCTTCGCTGCGCCGGTTTCGAGCGGCGTCCTGCTGCTGCGCGACAGCGTTTCGGCGGCGCGACGCACGGAAATCCGGGCTGCGCTGGAAGAGTACGCGGAGGTCACGATGATGGAGGCGCTTCTGGAAAGCACCCGCGCCTATGTCGGCGCGAGCCTGCGAAAGCTGCTGCCGATGCCGCTGTTCCTGCTGGCCGTCACATCGCTGGCCTACATCAGCGTCGCGGTGCTCGGACTGTACCGCCGTCGGGCGGACTTCACCATCTACGCCATGGAGGGCTGCACAAAGCGGCGAATGCTGCTGCTCGCGGCCGCGCAGGCGGCGCTGCCCCTGCTGTTCACCGACGCGGCGGTCGCCGCCGTCGTGCTGATCCTCCAAAAGCAGGCGGAAAGCGGCGCTTTTGCGCTGCCGGGCGTCCTGTTCGGCTGGCAGAACCTCGTCTGGACGGCCGCCGCTTCCCTGCTGCTGCTCGCAATCGTCGTCGGCATCGCCGCCTTTACCATCGGCCGCTTTTCACCCGTCGAGGAGCTGCGGCGCAGCAGAGAATAAACGCCCGCGGGCCGGAAAGGAAACAACAATGATTCAGATTGAGAACATAAACAAATATTACAAGCTGGGAAAAGGACGCTTCCACGCGCTGAAAAACGTCAGTCTGGAAATCGGGGACGGCGAGCTTGTTTCGGTGGAGGGACGCTCGGGCGCGGGGAAAACCACGCTGCTGCACATTCTCGGCTGTCTGGACAGCTTTGATTCGGGAACCTACCTGCTCAACGGCCGTTCGGTCGGAAAGATGGGCGACCGCATGCTGGCCGGGATACGGAACCGCGAAATCGGGTTCGTGATGCAGGATTTCGCCCTGATTTCGCAGGAGGACGTGCTGTTCAACATTATGCTGCCGCTGTACTTCTCGCACACGAAGCACAGCCGGATGAAAGCGCTTGCGATCGAGATGCTCGAGCTGGTCGGGCTGGGTGACCAGCTCGGCAAAAAGGTCTCGCAGCTCTCGGGCGGGCAGAAGCAGCGCGTCGCCGTCGCGCGGGCGCTGGTCTCGGGCTGCGGCGTCCTGCTGGCCGACGAGCCGACCGGCGCGCTGGATACGAAAACCGGACGCGAGATTATGGAACTGCTCTGCCGCGTCAACCGCGAACGGGGGACAACGGTGGTCGTGATTACGCACGACAAGGAGATTTCGTCCTTTGCCCGACGGAAAATCGTGCTCTCCGACGGCGTGATCGAAAGCGACGACCGCAGCGCATAGGAAATAAGGCGAGATACGGAATAGAGGCCCGTGCGGAACGGGCATCCTTACAGGCAGAAAAGCCCGCCGAAACGGGGCGTTGAGATAAGAAAGCATCTGGTAAGGGCGCATAGTATGCGCCCGCAAGCGGCTGATCGCCGCCCCTACGGGGTATTTCTTATAACAGCGCTCTTAATCGGCGGGCTTTTCATTCGTTTTGCGCTCGGTAGCCGGAAAACGCCGTCCGATTGCCGGAACGAGGACGGCGTCAGTCACGCACGCAAGCCCCGCACGCCTTGCCGATTAAGAGACAAACCGCGACAGGCTGCTGCGCGGAGACGGCCGCACGGATATGGCGCACCCGATTCTTTGCGGCATCCCGCGCCATCCGATAGGCGGCAGAAATTCGGTAAGCGACTTTTCTTCAACACAGCCGGAAGCCGCGACGGCAATCCGCACGCGCCGAAGCGGCACGGTAAAAGCAAAAGCGCCTGCCCCGCCACGCTCTGCGGCCTGCCTTTTCGGTTTTACCGTGCGCTTTGCAGAAACAAGGCGACGCATTGTGCAGATTATCCGGCGTATGCGTGTTTTCTCCGCTTTAGGCAATTCGGCAGGCTGCAAACCTACGCCGCGCCGCGCCGGTGCATATAATTGAATACGGCAGGGATGCCGCGGCCCGGCATCGGCACGACAGCACCGACGCGCAGGCTGCGGCAGCTTGTTTCCGCCGTCTCCATCAAAAAAACAAGCGGGTATGCCTGTAAGCCGTCCACGAGAGGGACAAGTCCTATTTGCAGCGGCGAAATGGATTCGGCCATTGAGGCGCGATTCCTTCCCGACAGTGCAGCGCGAAGCCGAAAGACGGCAGGTTCCGCAGCGCCGGACGGATTGCCGAGCGGACGCCGGACGGACTGTGCGGCAGTCCGCCCTAAGCAATGTGCCGTCCGCAAAAAAACGGCGGGAAGCAAACAGAAGCCTGCCATTTTCGCCTCCGCGCACATTCGGCAGACTTCGAAGCCAAACAAAAGTCCGTAATAACCCGAAAAAACCGGACGCACGGCACAGCCGCCGCACGTCCGGTTTTTGACTTGTACCGAATGCCGCGCATCCGGGTTGTTCTTTTATTTGTTCCGAATCAACGGTGCGAAGCCCGCATATTCCTCGGCCAGCGCCTCGTTCGCCTTGCCGGTCAGCGGGTCGTACAGGTATTGATAGGAGAAGAAGCAGAAGCCGTCCACCCCGTCGGTATCGAACAGGCATTCCAGCGAGCGCTTGAGGACGTCGGTGTGCTCGATCCACTCGCGGCGGCCCGCCTCGGTGCCGGCGTAGCGGTCCTCAACGCCCGCACGGCCGTCCACGGCCTTTCCGCCGGTCAGCCCGATGTACAGCCGGACGCTGCCGGAGGCGGCGACGTCGGCCCAGCGGGCGGTCAGCTCGTCAAACGCGCACGTTTCGTGCAGGAACCCGAAGTAAACCTGCGGCAGAATATAATCCAGATACCCCTCCTGCGAGCACCATGTCTCGACGTCGAGATAATAGCCGCTTTTGAGATTGCTCAGATTGCCGGCGGGCGAAACGCCGAACAGCAGCCGGCTGTCAACCGATTTGACGGCCGCGTACAGCCCCGACACGAGCTTATTGATGTTCGATTCGCGGAACGCGGCGAGGTCGGTCTCGCCGCTGTTGAGGAAGGCCACGCGGTCGAAATCCTCGCTCTGCGTGGGATAGAAGTAGTCGTCGATGTGCAGGCCGTCGAAGTCGTAATCGTGGAGCAGCTCCTTGGCGCCGTTGATGATCAGGCTGCGCGCGCCCGCGTCGGACGGGTCGAGGTAGAGCCGGCCGTCCACCTCGCGCAGCCGGTCCTCGTCGAGCCAGCGGCGGAGCAGGTAGTCGGTCGAGACGGCCCGCATCTCGTCGGGCTTCATCAGCCGGTAGGGATTGATCCACGCGTGGATAGACAGGCCGCGCGCGTGCGCCTCATCCACCAGAACGGCCACCGGATCATAGTCGAACGCGCGGCCGTAGGCGCCCGTCACAAACGACGAAGCCGGATAGTAGCGCGAGGGCGCGAAGCTGTCCCCGAACGGACGCACCTGCATAAAGACGGTGTTGTAGCCGTCCTTTTTTATATTGTCGAACAGCCGTCCCGCCAGCGTCCGCAGCTCGTTCTCCGCGCGCTGGCTGCCCGATTCGCACAGCAGCGGCGCGAGGTCGTACTGCGAGACCCAAACGCCCTTCATATACGCATAGTTGGTCACGGTGCGCGTTTCCTCCTCGGGCGCGAAATTGCCGCCGTAAAGCACGGCGCGCTTGAGCAGCAAATAATCCGAGGCGCCCAGACGGTCGCCGCCGCCCACCTTGCCCGCCTCGATCTGGTGCGCGGAAAGCGCCGACATACGCAGCACATAGCGCTTGAGCAGCAGATAGTCGGAGGCGGTGATGCGCCCGTCGCCGTTGAGGTCGCCCGTCACGACGACGTACAGCCGTCCGTTCGGGGATTTGAAATAATCCCCCGTGGCGACCGCGTCGGCGTCGGCCTTCGGTTCGCCGGACGCGTCGTACAGCGTCGGCCCGTCCTCCAGCTTCGACAGCAGCGCGCCGGCCGTCGTGCCCGTGTATAAGCCTTTCACGAGGCCGTCCGCGATAACGACGCCCGAGTCGGGCAGCGCCGCCGGCATAACGGCGGAAATGTGGCTGTTCTGCGGGCTGATGGTGGTCACGCCGCGGACAGCCGACGGCAGGTTCTGCACATTCGCGCCGAGGAACACGCTCTCGGGCGCGGCCGCAAAGGCGTCCTCCTCGACGGCGGTGACGGGATAGTCCCGACCGCTGACGGTGATGCTGTCCGGCACCGTCAGACGGCCGACCGACTCGTACGCCGCGGCCGTGCCGCCGGTCAGCGCGCGGTAGTCGTCGTTCACCCAGCCGATGAATTGCTTCCAGACGTCGCCGTCGTCCCGCGTATAGCCGCCGAGGGACGAGGTATAGCGCATCTGCATCGGGCAGTTCTTGCCGTTGGAATCGTAATGCTGGCGGATGGCCGTCGCCGGGTCCAGCCCGTGGCGGACGCAAAGCTCGGCGGTGAGCATCGCGGCGCGCCGCACTGCGGGCAGGAAGCTGTCTTCAAGCCATGCTTCATACGCGTCGCCGCTGTATGTACCCGGAAAGCCGTTGACGCAGATCTCGACGCCGATGCCGTAATAGTTTCCGGCGCCGTATGCGCCGTCGGACGAATGGTAACCGGTCGTATAATCGGACAGCGCCTGATAAATCACGTCTTTATCGACCGTATAATGCCACGACGCCTCGCAGTCGGTATTGAACAGCATATACCGATGGTTGGCCGACGCATCGGCGCCGTCGCTGTAATTGCCGGTGTTGTGGATGACGATGTATTTCTTGTCCGGCGTGGACATATTCGGATGATTGGGGCGCGCCGGATCAAGGAACTGCGCGATAACCTCGGTCTGCGCCTCGCTGCCGCGGCCGATGGTGTAGGTGACGCCGTCGGTCAGCCCATCCGCCGGCGTGGGGATCACCGGCGTGACCGCATCCCCGCCGAGCGTAACGCTCGGGTCGTAGCCGACGACGGCCGCGCTGTCGCCGCGCAGTTCATAGACAAGCCCCTGCGTGTCGTATACCAGACTGCCGGTCTGTGAAAGCAGGCCGTGGCGGACGGCGAAGATCTCGTCGACAAACACCTTGCCCGAGCCGGTGATGCGGGTTTTCAGATAGCGCAGCGAGACGTGTTCGGTCGTGGTATACGAGCATCGGCTGACCGTCCCGTTGTCCAGCGTATCCAGCTTTCCCTCGCCGAGCAGGGTGTAGCCTGCGCCGTCGGTCGAGCCGAGGAATTCCACCTTACTCGGCAGATAGATGCCGTTCGTCGAATACGCGGCGAAATCCGCGCAGAAGGAGAACAGCCCCGTTGCCGCCGAGGCCAGCTCGATGACGATTTCCACCGTAAAGACAGCGCCCGCCGCGTCGAAGCCAACCCATTCCTCCTCGGGCTGCGGCGAGATGGCGCCGGCAAAGCGGTAATCGGTCAGCTTGATGCCCAAGTCGTCGCCGTTGCCCGAACAATAAGCAGCCTGTCCGAGCGAAACGGTATACGGGCGGCCGAGCGTGACCAGCCCGCCGCCGTCGAACGCGAGCGACGCGTCGGACAGGGACGCGACGGCGCTGTTGACGGGACAGAACGGCAGCAGCATCAGGAATGCCAGCAGCACGCAAAACGTTTTTTTCATCGTGTTTTCTCCTTCTTTTTTCCGCAAGCGATCTACTTTTTTCCGAAAGTCATTTACAATATATCACATTTTCCGCGCGTTGTAAAGACGGCAAAGGCATCTTTACAGGTTTTGGCAAATGTGTTATAATGGAGGCGGGAATCCTGCGTCGCAGGATTCGAAGCCGAACGGCTTCCGCGGACGGTCGTCCGCGCCGCCTCCCTTGACGGCCTTGCGCGCAGACAGAAGCAGGCCCGAACCCGTTTCCCTCCCCCCCGCCGCGATTTTTCCGCTTTCGGAAAGGACTCCCGCATTTTTACTTCATTACACTTCATTACATTTGTATGGAAAGGACGGCGATTCTATGCGTTTCCCGCCGGCAATCGCCATAGCCGAACAGCGCCTTATTGACGCCGGCGGCGAAGCGTTCGCCGTCGGCGGCTGCGTCCGCGACGCGCTGCTCGGGCGTCCCTGCCACGATTACGACCTGACGACCAATCTGCCGCCCGCGCGCGTAATCGAAGCGTTCGCCGGATATACGGTGGTCCCTACCGGGCTGCGGCACGGCACGGTGACGGTACACATCGACGGCCTGCCCATCGACGTCACCACCTACCGAATCGACGGCGCATACGCCGACGGGCGGCATCCCGCCGAGGTGCGCTTCACCGGCTCGCTGGAGGACGACCTGCGGCGGCGCGATTTCACGATGAACGCGGTCTGCCACTCGGCAGGCCGCGGGTTCGTCGACCCGTTCGGCGGCATCGGAGACATCCGCGCCGGCCGCATCCGCTGCGTGGGCGATCCGCACGAGCGGTTTTCCGAGGACGCGCTGCGCATCCTGCGCGCGGTGCGCTTTGCCGCACAGCTCGGCTTTGCCGTCGAGCCGGAAACCGCCCGCGCGATGTACGAAACGGCCGGCGGACTGGCGCGCATCTCTGCGGAACGCATCTTCTCCGAGCTGACCGGCGCGCTGACGGCGCCGTATGCCGGCGAGGCGTTTGCCGCGTTCCGCGCGCTCTTTGCAGCCGTTCTGCCCGGCTGTGCGGAACGGCCCCTCTATCCGCTGAACCGTCTGCCGGCAGACAAGGCCGCGCGTTTCGCCGCCGTCCTGAACGTCGGCGAGGCCGATACACTGCGCGGGCTCAAATCCGACCGCCGCACGCTCGAGGACGTGCGCTTCCTGCACGAAAACCGCCATTTTTCCGGTGGCAGGATCGAATTAAAAAAGCTGCTGGCATCGCATGGCGAGCGGAAAGCGCGCCTGCTGCTCGGCTGGCTGAACGCGGACGCCGCCCTGCTGGACGCCCTGCTGGACGGGGGTGAATGCTGTTCGCTGCGCGCGCTGGCCGTAAACGGCCGCGACGTCGCTTCGCTCGGCGTGGCGCCGCAAAAAATCGGCGGCATCCTGCACGCCCTGCTCGACGACGTGATCGAGGGCCGCGCGGCCAACGAAAAAACGGCGCTGCTGAAACGGGCGGCGGAAAAATACGCGAAAAGCTATTGACATTTACCGCCAAATAGTATATAATAGCAAAGCACCCGAAAGGCGGCGGCGCAAAACGCCTTTGGCCGTAGGCGGGCGCGGCAACGCTAATGTAGCACAGTGGTAGTGCAGCTGATTCGTAATCAGCAGGTCGTGGGTTCAATCCCCACCATTAGCTCCAGAGGAAGTATAGTTTGAGCTTTGCTTGAACTATACTTTTTCTTTTTTGCGCTGAGAAAGCGAATATTCGATAAACGGGTGTCGGGAGGACGGCTTTCGGACGGCCGCCACGGGCGGCGGCGCCTATCCGACGCCTGCAAACGGCTTTTTGGAACGAAAACCGCCGTAAACCGCAAACCCGCAAGCGCCGTTCGGCACAGGCTTGCGGGAAGCTCCGATAGTGATGTCCCCCCTTTCCGTCGTTTCGCAGGCCGCGCAAGACAGCCCGCGCCATTTGGACAGCCGAGGCTCGCGCATATGTCCCAAAAATAAGAAAAAAACGGCGATTCGTCATCGGATGAATCGCCGTTTTTACCCGCCGGCCGGTGTGCCGCGGCGCGGCCGGAACGCAGAACGGCGACGGGACACAGCCGCCGGTATGCCGCACGTCACGCGCCGCCGAACGCTTGAAGCTTTTCCCGCAGCAGCGTCAGAAATCGGCCGACATGGTACCCGTCGCAGACAGCGTGGTGCACCTGAATCGCCAGCGGAAGCGTACGGACGCCGTCCTTTTCCTCCGCGCGTCCCATCGTAAAGATGGGCAGCAAATGTCTCCCCGCTCCCGCCACCTGCAAATGGAACGAAGTAAAGGACGTCCAAGGCAGCATCGACACGTCGAACGTGTTCGGCGGGCAGTCGGGCTTCGGACAGAACCGCGTCGAATCGCCGTAGCGCGCGGCGTCCGCCTCGTAAGCCTTCTCAAAAACCTTATAATCGCGGTCGAATTCGGTCCAGAGTACGCTGAAGGTCTCGGTTTGCCGGTGGAACACGGTATAGGAAGGGTGCATATCCGAAAACAAGACCGGCTCGCCGTCCATAAGCGACGTGCGGAACGCGGGCAGCTCGTTGACCGTGGCCGTCAGCAGCCAGAGCAGCGCGGGATACAACCGCCGGCCGGACAGCGGCGTGACGTTCAGCTCGGTCGTAAGCGAATACGAGCAGACGACCGCATTCATATAATGCAGATAATGCTCGCGGCGCTCCCAACGCGCAAGGTCGATGCGCTGAAAATCCATAACTGCGCTTCCCCCTTTTTTCTTTTTATTGTAGCACAGTTTCGCGCAAAGAACAAGCGCTTTTCGGCAAAATGTGCAAAATAGGGCTTGCTTTCCGACGAAATTTATGCTATTATATTGTTTGTGTGGATTTTTTACAGACGGAGGACGACGGCCTTGCAGAAAAGTGACAAACAACGTCATATCGCCAAATGCCTGCTCGGCGGCGCGGTCTGCTGGTCCGCCGTCGCGGTGTCGGCGGCGCTGCTGCTCGGCAGCGCGTTTTCCGCCGCCCCGTCCGTCTCTGAACCGGCGGACGCACTTCCGCTTTCCGGCGCAATCTGCGATACGCCCTCGCTGCCGCTGTACGCGGACGACGGCACAGCAGGGCTGCCGGAGTACACGCCTACCCTGCCGAAGCCGGAGGACGCCGCTTCTCCCAGCGAGGGACTGACCGACAAGCAGATGCTCGCGTGGCAGGAGGAGCAGAAAAAGCAGGAGCAGGCGCAAACGCCGCAGACGCCCGTCACGTCGGACAAGCCTGCCGAACCCGAGCAGCCGTCGGAGCCGGAAGCCTCCGACGAGCCGTCCGAGAGCCTCTCGGGCGAACGCGCGCTCGGCAGCGAGGACGGGTTCGTTTACTACCGGCAGGACTGGAACGAATACAAAGACGTCCCCTACGGCAATAAAACCCTCGGCGGCTATGGCTGCGGGCCGACCAATATGGCGATGATCATATCCTCCCTGACCGGCGAGCGGGTCTCGCCCGTCACGCTGGCGCGCTACGCCGAGCAAAACGGGATGTTCGTCAACGGCGCGGGGACGGCCTACGCTTTCATCACGGCGGCGGCCGACAGGTACGGTCTGAAGGTGACCACCTGCGCGCGGAGCGATTCCGCAGCGCTCACCGGCGCGCTGCGCGACGGCAAGCTAGCGCTGACGGTAATGGGGCCGGGGATTTTTTCGCGCGGCGGGCATTTTCTGACCCTGCGCGGTGCGGCCGACGGCGGCATCCGAATCGCAGATTCGATCAGCTATGAACGGTCGACAAAGCTCTGGTCGGCCGAAACGCTTGCGTCGCAGATGAAAATCGACTATTACTGGATCTTCGAGCTGAAATAATTCGCCCGCCGTATGCATTCCGCGGCGTTTGAATGAATATTTTAGAAGCAAACGACAATTTCTGAAGGGAATCCTGCCCTCTATGAAAAAGTATTTGCTTCTTTTTCTTTGCATCACCGTCTGGCTGGGCGTTCTCGTCGGGCTGCGCGGCTTCGCGGCGGCCGAAGCGTCCGTACCGGCCGGCAGCGTCCGCGTCCGCACGGAAAGCGGTATGCTCGAGCTGGACTTGGAGGAATACGTCGCGGCCCTGCTCTCCGCGGCCATGCCCGAGAACTACCCGGAGGAAGCGCTGCGCGCGCAGGCGGTCATTCTGCGCACGCAGACCCGCCGCGCGCTCGAATCCGGCGTTCCGCACGAGGACGGCGCCTTCTGCGCGGGCTGTGAAAGCTGCTTTCCGTTTTCGGCGCAGGTGACGGCGGCCTCGCGCGACGCGGCGCGGGCGACGGCGGGCGAGGTGCTCCGCTACGACGGCGCGCTCATCGACGCGCGCTTTCATCTCTCGTCCTGCGAATACACCGCCTCCGCGTACGAGCTTTTGGGCGAGGACATTCCCTACCTCGTAAGCGTGGACACGCCGGACGAAAGCGGCTTTTCCGCCTTTGTCAACACGGTGACGATCCCGCTCGACCGGCTGGCCGCCGCGTTCCCCGACCGCGCGCTGTCCTTTGCGGAAAGCGACCTGTATCTCTCTTATTACGACAGCGGCCGGATCAAAAACGTTTTTTTCGGCGACACCGCAATCGCGGGCGGCGCGCTGGCGGCGGCGTTCTCGCTTTGCTCGCAGCGCTTCGACGCGGTCATTTGCGACGGCGCGCTCGTCGTCACGACCTACGGCTACGGCGACGGGCTTGGTCTGAGCCAGTACGGCGCCTATCTGCTCGCGAAGAACGGTCAAACCTATAAAGATATTTTGCTTCATTATTATCGCGGCGCTGAAATTTCGGCGATATAAAATCCGCTTGTGAATAATCCCCTTTTATTCGGTGCAAAATAGCATCGACAACAAATTTAGGGGGATCAACATTTATGGCGGAAAACAAACGCTTCACCAAAATGAGCAAAAAAAGCAAATACGCTGCCTATATGTATCTTGCGATTGCCATCTGCGTGGTCGCGGTGATGACGGTCAGCATCTATTCACTCAGCTTTACGGATGATCCGGGTGAACTGGGCATTTCCATACCGGATATTCCCACGCCCTCGCTGCCCGATAAAACGGGCACCGGCGACGTCTCCGACACCTCCTCCGCCGCGCAGGTCGACGGCACGGAGAGCGGCGTCGACGACACAGTCATTGAAAAGCCCACCTTCGTCGTCCCCCTCGAAGGGACGGTGACCAAAAAATACTCGATGAACGCGCTGGTTTATTCCTCCACTATGAAGGATTACCGCACCCACAGCGGCGTGGACATTAAGGCCAACGAGGGCGATCCGGTCAAAGCCTATACCACGGGCATGGTGCGCGAAATCTATGAGGACGACCTGATGGGGCGCGTGGTCGTGCTCGAGCATGACTACGGTCTCTGCTCGTATTATATGAACCTTGCGGACAACCTTCCCGACGGATTGGAGGTCGGCAAGGAGGTGCAGGCCGGCGACGAGATCGGCTATGTCGGCACGACCGCCGTGCTCGAGTGCGGAGACGGACCGCACCTGCACTTTGAGCTGACGGTCAACGACGAGCTGATCGACGCGTACAAGGAAATCAAGGCCGTCAACGGCTAAAAGACGACAGGAAAATGCGTTCTGCGAACGCCGCAGCGACAAAAAGAAGCCGGAGAACCGTAAACGGTTCCCCGGTTCTTTTTCATTTACGGGCAATTTACAGGCAGGCGCTTCTCCGCTTCAGACGCACGCCTCGCCGTCAAACAGCAGCAGGCCCTCACCGCAGCCGGGACGGCCGCCGCCGCACAAAAACCGCTTATACGCGCGCTGCAGAGACGTGCGCTCCGGCAGGTCGCACGGCGCTTTGTCCGCGTCCGCGCCGAAAATGCGCCAGCCATAGGAAAAATCCTCCAGAACGGATGAGGACACGATGTGGAAATCCGACAGGAACGTCCGAATCCGCGACTCCGGCGGCAGGAACGAGAAATGCGCCGGATACAGCATCCACGAGCTGCAGGCAATCGGCAGAATTCCGCCGCGGCGCAGCTCGGGATAAAACGCATACGCCCGACGGTAGGCGTCGAGACACAACTCGGGCAGCAGCGGGCCGCTCGACGGGATATGTACGTTCAGCACCCGGTCGCCCTTGCGAAGCGAAACGCCGTTCTGCGCAAAATCGTACCCGAGCGCGATCTGTTCAAATTGCAGCCGCCCGAGCGCAAAGCGGCCGAGCGTGAAGAAGCCGGCAAACCATGACGCGACGAACGAGCCCCAGACGCCGTATACGTCGTGACATTCGACCAGCTTGTACCGCAGATCGAGCATCGAGTCACGCCAGATTTCGTCCGCGACGCCCCGCTGCCTGTACCGTTCGCGCAAATGCGCCGACAGGAAGATAAACAGCAGCAGATCGACCGCATACGGGCTGACGCCGACCGCGCCGGCGATCGACTTGGTCGTTTCCAGCGCCGCGTCATAGTCGAACGGCCCGTCCGCCTCGTAGGCGGCGATGCAGGCCTCCAGCCGCGCGTTCTCCGCCTCGTCGCCGCACACGGCGGCGTAATCGCGCAGCAGCGAATCCCGCGCCTCGGCGGGATAGGCAAACTGCTCCGTAAAATGCTTCAGACATTCTGTTCTCATAGGGCTGCGTCTCCTTACGCCGTTTTTCCGACGGCTGATGTTCTCCGTCCGTCAGTATAGCATCTGCGCAGCGTTTCTGCAACCGTTTTTTGAAAATCACCGAAAAAAAGCGCAGAAAACCGAGCTGTATAGACGGCCGCTGACGGCTGATTCCCGGCGAAAAGCGCAGCCGACTGCGCCGAAAGCGCCGTTTTTCATTCAACCTCGACAGGCAGCGCGCGGCCGAGGGCGAACGACCAGAGGCAGGCCTCCGTGACCGGACGGCCGGTCATCGACGCGACGGCGCGGCAGTAATAGCGAAGCTGCAGCGCGTGCCGCTCGACCAGCCTTCGCGCGCCCTCGGGCGTGTCGGGCAGCGCGTCGGTTTTATAATCGACGACGGTAAAGCCGCCCGTTTCGTTCTTGAAAAAGCAGTCCACAACGCCCTGAATCAGCACGCGGTCGCCCGATTCGCCGGTCAGACGCGCGCCGTCCTCCGAGACGGTGAAGCGCTTTTCGCGGTAAAGCGCGGGGGAAACGCGCATCCGGCGGTAGAGAGCGGAAGCGAAAAAGGTTTCCAGCGCGGCGGTGTCGACCAGCGCCGCCTGCTCGGGCGACAGCATACGAATCTCCAGCAGGCGATTCAGCTCGGCGCGCACGCCGGCGGCGTCCACGCGGTCGAAGTCCGCAAACTGCATGAACACATGATTCGCCGTCCCCCGCTCGGCCGGCCGCGCCGCCTGTCCGCCGAGGAAGGCGGGACGGCGCGAGAAGTCGCTCCTGCGGATCGTGTGGGTATAGTCGTCGTCCTCAAGCAGACCGCGCCGCAGCTCGCTGACCGACATCTTAGCCGCCACCCCGGGCGCGCGCGTATGCGGATATTCATACGCGGCGGCCTCCCGCGCGGCCTGCGCCGCCGCTTCGTCCGCATCGGCGGCGGAAGGCGTAGCGGGCGCGAAACGGCCGGTGCTGCCGCCGTCCAGAATCCGGCAGTTGAACACCGACGGCGACGGCTTCCGCAGCACGGGCAAAAGCCAATCGACCGGCGCGCGCGTGTCGGCAAAGCCGACGTCCGCCTCCGACGCGCCGGCTTCGACCGTGGCGGTGACATAAAGCCGTTCGCGGCCGCGCGTGAGCGCGACATAAAGCGCGCGCAGCTCCTCGCACAGCAGCTTTTTCCGCTCGGCGATGGCCGCCGCGCGGCGAAGCAGGGTGTCGCGGGTGCGGACGCCGTCGCCCTCGCGCAGCTTGAAGGCCGCGCCGAACGCGGGATCGATCATGAATCGGTCGCGCGTATCGGAGACGTTGATGGCCTTGCCCAGCCCGACGACGAAGCAGACGGGGAACTCCAGCCCCTTCGATTTATGTACAGACATCAGCCGCACGCAGTCCTCGCCGCCGGGGGAAAAGGACGCGTCCGGCCCTGCGGAATAGCTGTCGTAGATGTCCGCAAAATGGTCGAGGAACGCCGACAGGCCCTTGTACGAGCTGCTCTCGAACGCCTCCGCAAAACTGTACAGCATCCGCAGGTTGGCGCTCTTCTTCTCGCCGTCCTCGTCGGCGGCGGCGATGGCGGTCAGTCCCGTGCGGCTGTACAGCAGCCAGAGAAAGGCATGGCTGGTCATCCCGCGCGCCTGCGCGCGCAGGTCGGCAAGCTCACGCGTGAATGCGAGGCACTTTTCGGCCAGCGGCAGCGAAAGCGCCCGCCCGCGGACGGCGAAGAAGGCCGGCGCGGCGCGGCGGGTGCCCGACGGCTGCACGGCGGTGCGGCGGTAGACGGCGCTTCGGACGCGGGTATGGTTGCGCCAAACCGAAGCGAAGCCCCGCACCTTGTCGTAGAAGCAGCCCGCGTCCGCGAAGCGCGCAATCTGAAACAGCTCGTCCGCCGTGAAGCGGTAAATCGGACTGCGCATCGCGGCGGCGACGGCGATGTCGTCGGCGGGGTTGTCCACCGCCTTCAGCAGCGAAAGCGCCAGCTCGATCTCGGGGCGCGCCAGAAACTCGTCCGCGCGCTCGGTGCGGACGGGGACGCCGCAGCGCTCGAGCGCGTTCTCGTACGGCTCGGAGAAGCCGCGCACGGTGCGGAACAGCACCGCGATGTCGGAATAGCGGATGCGCTCGCCGTTCTGCAGCCGTTCCTCGGCAACCAGCCTGCGAATTTCGGCGGCGACGTAGGCCGCCTCCGCCGCGACACCGTCGGCCTGCTTCTCCTCCTCGTCCAGCACGCAGAGCGCCGCCTGCACGGGCAGGCGGTCGTCCGGCCCGGGCTTGGCGAAAATCAGCGCCTCGGACGCATAGTCGCTGCCGGTGTTTTCCGGCGTGTAGACGGGCGTGAGCACGGCGTTGACGAACTCGGTGATGCAGCGGTTGCAGCGGAAATTTTCGCGCAGGAACACCGTCTCCCCCTCCACTCCGCCGTCGTAGGCGCGGCGGTAGGACTCGAAAATCTCCGGCTCGGCGTTGCGGAAGCGGTAGATGCTCTGCTTGACGTCGCCGACCATAAAGCGGTTGTCCGCCTTGGAAACAGAGGAAAAAATCAAATCCTGCAAGCGGTTTACGTCCTGATATTCGTCGATGCAGATTTCGTCGAACGCGTCCTGCAATTTCCGGCAGAGGGGCGTGCGGACATAGCCCTCCTCGTGCCGTTCGGCCAGCAGGCGGGCGGTCAGATGCTCCAGATCGGAAAAGTCCACCAGCCGCCGCTCGCGCTTGGCGGCGGAAAAGCGGGCGTCGTAGTCGCGCAGCACCCCGACAAGCGGCCGGAACAGACGCGCGGTCGCAGCGAAGTCGGCGGCGGCGTCCGCCTCGGGCAGCGCGTAGCAGTCCTTTTGCAGCTTTCTGACGCTATCTACGATTTCCGTCTTGCCCTTTTTGAGCAGTTCGGCGGCGTCAACGTCCATTTGCAGCGTATACAGCCGCGGCGGCGCGAAGCCGCCGAGCGCGTCGCGGAAGGCGTCGTACCCCTGCTCCAGCGCGCCGGACAGCGTTTCAAGTCCGTCCGCAAGCGCTTCGATCGGCGCGATGTTCCGCTCGCTGACGGCCACGGTGGAAACGAAATCGAGCAGCGCGCGCGCCTTTTCCAGCGTCCGTTCGAGAATACGGGCGCTCTCCTGCCGCACGATACGGCCGGCCGCCGTCGCAAACACGCCGTCCTGCGCGGCGCGATCGCGTTCGTCCTCCAGTCCGGCGGCGACTTGGTCGAGAAACCCGAGATAATCGGGGTAGGCGCGGATGCGGTCGTAGCAGGACAGCAGCAGCTTCACAAACGGCTCGTCGCTCTTTTCGCTGTCAAAATTGCCGAGCAGGGCAAAGAAATCGTCGCTGCCGGTCTCATAAAAATGCTCGAGCGTCTCGGTTATGCAGCGCTTGGACAGGATGGCGCACTCGGCGGAATCGGCCACGCGCACCTTGGGCGACAGCCCGAGGGACGCGAAATTCCGGCGGATCAGCTCGTAGCAGAACGAGTGGATGGTGCAGATGCGCGCGCCCGACAGGCGGTAAAGCTGGCTGCGGAGGTGGCGATCGTTCGGACGAGCGGCGATGGCGCGGCTGAGCGCCGCGTACAGCTTTTCCTTCATATCCGCGGCCGCCGACTTGGTGAAGGTGACGACGAGCAGGCGGTCGACGCTCCCGCCGCCGACCAGACGGCGCAGGATGCGCTCGGTGAGCACGGTGGTCTTGCCGCTGCCCGCGCCCGCGCTGATCAGCAGGCTGCGGTTCTGCGTCTCTATGGCTCTTTTCTGGGATTCGGTCCAGACGGGCATCACTCGTCCTCCTCTCCGAAGGGATTGCTCTCGCGGCGCACACGCTTGCTGCCCGCCAGACGGCAGACCGGCTTCATATCGCAGAAGGTGCAGGCGTTGTGCGTGTCGTCCAGCACGAGCGGGGACACGCGCATCTCGCCGCAGGCGATGCAGTCCCCGATTTTGCGGATGTAGCGGTCGATCTGCCGCTCCAGCCTGCCGAGCCGCTCCAAATCCGCCACGCTGGAGCCGGAGTAGAAGCTGCCGTCCTTTTTGAAGCGGGCGGGCAGAAAGCGCCCCTCCCCCGCCGGGTCCATCGCGCGGATAATCTCCGCGTCGGCCAGCAGCAGCCCGCTGCGGGCAAAGCCCTTTTCCAGCGCGCGCGAAAGCTCCTCCTCGCTCTCGCCGCCGCGGACGCTGAGCTGCGGCAGCTTGGCCGGAACGTACAGCACGCCCGCCGGCAGCGTGTTTCCGCTGCGGTCGGCGCGGCAATAGGCGAAAAGATAATAGAACATCTGCAAATCCAGCCCGTTTTCAAGCGCGCTGCGGTCAAAGACCTTGACGCCGGTCTTGTAATCGACGACGCGGACGTAGGTCTTGCCGCCCCGTTGATAGAGATCCACGCGGTCGGCGATGCCCGAGAGCGTGACGGTCGCGCCCGAATCGGTCGTGTAGCGCAGCCCCTCGGCGCCGTCGCCCATCCCCATTTTCAGCTCAAACGCGGACGGGACGAAGGCGCAGTTCGCCAGCTCGTCGGACAGGTTTTGCAGCAGCAGCTTCATCGTTTTCTTCAGCTTGGAAAACGTGTAGCGAAAGCGGCGGTTTGCGCTCTCGGGCACGGCGGAAAGCCCCGCGAGATAAGCGTCGGTCAGGCGCTCGACCTCCGCGTCGATTTCCTCCGGCGCAGGCTGCGCGAATACGCCGTCCCGCATACGGCCCTGCACGAACGTCTCCAGCAGCGCGTGAACAAAGGTGCCGATTTCGGGGCGGGCAAACGTGGCCTTATTGCTGTTTTTCAGCCCCAGAACATAGCGTCCGAAATAGGAAAAGGGGCAGTAGGTATAGGTGTCCATCCGGCTCGGCGTCAGGCGCACGGCCGCCTGCGCGTTCCCCGTCAGCGCGGCGGCGGGGTCGGAGATTGGTCCGGCGGCCGTCGGCGGCATTCCCTTCTCCGCAAGCAGCGCGCGGACCGGCGCGGGGTCGTGCAGCAGGTGGAGGCGGTCGGCCGTGCTGCGGCGCGAAAAGAACAAATCGGCCGGCGCCGAGCCGAACATATGCGTCTTCAGCGAGGGAAACAGCGCCAATATGCGCAGCACGCCGATCGAGGGACGCAGGCGCGCGCCGAGCGCGTCGGTGTTCGTGTACAGCAGCGTCAGGCTTTCGCTCGGCAGCGACGCGACGGCATAGAACAGAAACCGCTCGGCGTCGATCTGCTCGTCCGCGCTCTCGCCGAAGGCGCAGCCGCAGCCCTCGAGCGCGACCAGTTCGTCGCTGTCGAACAGCCCGCGGTCGGACGGCGGCGCGGGGAACACGCCGTCGTTCACCCCCGCGACGATCAGATGGCGGACGCCGCCGGCGCGCAGCAGCTCGGCCGGACCGACGGTAACCGCGTCGAGCGAGGCGGGGATGGACCCCACGCTCTTTTCCTCCGCCGCCAGCCGAAACAACTCGCGGAAGCGTGCCGGCGTGACCGGCGCGTCGGGGCAGACGGTATAGAACTGGTCGCAAAGCCCGACGAAAACATCCCAGAGCTGGGACAGGCGCAGCGCGCTTTCCTCCTCGCCGCGCCGGCGCAGCGCCTCGGCCTGCGCGGCCAGCCGCGCGGGCGCGCCGGAGGACTCGACGTGGCGGTAAAGCGCGCGCAGCGCGCTGCCGACGGTCAGCCCGTCCGCCGCAAGGTCCTCGCAAAGCGTTTGCAGCGCGTCGGAAACGCGCGCACGCGCGCCGTTGATCAGGCGAAGCACCGACGCGTCGCGCCGGTTCAGCTCGGCACGGTAGCCGTCGGGGTGCATCGGCCAAACCTGTTCGTAGCTGCGGCGGCCGCGCAGGCTCCACATCGAAACATAGCGCAGCAGAAGGTCGCTTTCGCGCACGCCGAGACCGGAAAACCCGCTTTTTATGTATTTTTTGACACTGGGGGCCGAAAAATCGGTGCATACGACGTCCAGCGAGGCGAGCAGGAACGAAAAAAACGGCTCGGTGACGACCGGCTTCTTGACCGAAACGAAGGTCGGAACGCCGTGAACGGCCAGCATCCCCGCAATCAGCTCGCTCTGCCCGTCCGTCGTGCGCATCGTAACGGCGATGTCGCGATAGCGGCTGCCGGCGCGCACCCTGCGCAGCACCTCGCCGCAGACGGCCTCGGCCTGCGCGAACGGGTCGGGGCAGGCGACGACCGCCAAGCCGTCGGGAGGCGCGTCGAACGCGGGCGACGGCTCGCTCCAGAGGTGCGTCTCCAGACAGCGCAGCGCGGCGGAAGCGGCGCGGCGGTTGTCGGGCAGATACACGTCGGCGAACGGCCGGTTGGAAAAGGCGAGCCGTTCGGCCGACGATACATTTTGGGAGAATATGCCGCTGTCGTCCCCGTCGTCCGCGGTAAAGGCGACGTAGGTCTCCGCGCTCTGCGGGATCAGCGCGTTGAGAATCGCGTGCTCCTGTCCGGTGAAGTTGTAAAACCCGTCCACAAACACAAACTTCCCCGCGAAAAACGGTTTTTCCGGCAATTCTGCGGCCAGCAGCGTCAGCGCGTCGTAGGTATCCGAAAGCCCCTCGGGGAACGCGTCGCCGTAGGCGCGGAGAATGGCGCAGAGGTCGGTCAGCTTGGCGGCCAGCCGCGCGGAGCCGCCGCCGAGCCGTGCGGCGGCAAGCTCCAGCGCGTCCGCGTCGATGCCGGCGGCTTTCAACGCGGCAATGGCCGACAGCGTCTTGCGGATGAAGTCGCCGTCGGCGCAGACGCCGCCGTATTCGATAAGCTGCGGAGAGAGCCGCTCCAGCACGACGGACATCAGCAGATCGCGGCCGCTGTCGTCGATATAGGTGCGCGCCAGCCCGCCGTATTCCCGCGCGACGCGGTTGGGCAGGCGCTCAAAGTTGAGCACCTCGCAGTGCATATTGTAGCCGTCGCCCAGCGTCTCGCTCAGCAGCCGCTCGGTTTCCAGCGACTGCTGCTCGGGCACGAGGACGATACAGTCCGCCCCGTCCTGCAGCGCCTCGCGCAGAACGGCGAGCAGGTAGGTCGTTTTCCCGCTGCCCGCGCGGCCTATGATCCTGTGCAGCATGCGCGCACAGCCTCCTTTTTACCAGCCGAACCATTCCAGCAGCTTGAAGCGGAACACATACCTCGGCTTATTCGTTTCCAAAAAAACATCAATGGCGTTCTCGGTCAGCGTGGTCGCCTTCAGCGCCTCGTGCGCCGTCGAGGCCGACAGGCACAGCGGCGGAAACAGCACGCAGAACCAGTTTTGCCCCGCTGCCTCGCCGATTTGCAGACGGAGCGAATAATAGCTGCCGGCCGGAAAGCGGACGCCCTCATACTCGCGGGTGGGATAGCTTTCGCGGCCCCAGACGGCCGTGACCGGCAGGTCGCAGCCGTTGGCGTCGAGCGTCTCCCGCGCGACGGCGCAGAGCTTGTCCTGCACGGCGGGCATATCGGCCAGCACATCGTCGATGGCGTCATATGTTCCGAAAATTTCCTCGCTGCGGGCGGTCACCGCGTCGCGCACAAGCAGCTTGAGCGCCTGATCGCGCTCGCTGTCGGAATTCGCCAAAATATGCAGCCGGACGACCTGGTCGTAGATCTCCGATTCGTTGGAGGGCAGAAAAGCGGCGGAAGCGAACAGCACCACCGCGGTCAGCGCAAAGCAAAGCAGCGTTTGTTTTTTCATCGTTGGGGTCTCCTTTTTTTGTTTCGGATACCCCGAGTATAGACGCGCAGACGCGCGGTTAATCGGCTTTCCCCTTTTTCTTGTCCTCTTTTTCCTTTTTCTGGGTTTCCTCCTCGTCCCTTTTGCGCGCCTCCTCGCGCTCGCGCAGAACCGAAAGCATCCGCTCATAGATGATGCGGTCGGCGTAGGCATGCAGAGCGCGTGCCAATATCTCCGCGGCGAGGTCGTCGTCCCCCACGTCGCGCAGGCCGGCGGCGGACGCGTTCAGCGCGTCGTCGAGCTGCGCGCGGAAAAGGCCGTAAAAGCGCTGCATATCGCTTTCGGCGCGGCAGCGGAGCAGCAAGCCCGTGTCGGCCACGCTCATCACCTGCTTGAGCGCCTGAATGGCCGTAAGGTAGGCGATATGCTCGCGGGTGTATTTCTTGTCCACGGGGCCGGGCATCAGTCCCATTTTGATGTAGTTGCTGATCATTGCGCCGGTGAGCGCGTCGTCGCCCTTCGACCAGATGCCCTGGCGCTGCATATAGCTCAGAAGCTGGTCCTTATACAGCTCGATGTCGGGAAAGTTCTCCCACTCCTGCGGGCGTTCGTTTTCCAGCAGCGCGGCAAGCGCTTCGATCTCCTTCAATTCGCTCTCTCCTTTATCCTTCGCCGAACGCGCGGGAAAGCCCGGCGGCGTCCGAAGCGATTCGATTCCTCTCTGCATTCCTGCGGCGGGAAGCGCGGCAAACGCCGGATGCGCTCCGCCTGCCTTCCCCGGAAATCCGGCCGCGGGTACGCATACACCGACCCGCCGCCGCGCGCATATCCTGTACAATGCGGCAAATGCCTATGCGACATATACATGCTTTTGCGCCGGCTTTTCCATACGCAAACGAGCATAGGACAAAGCTTCCCCGTCCAAACGGTCCCTATATCGCTCACCGCAAGCCGCAGCTGCGTAACAAACAAGCGATATCCTATCTGACTCCACATCACCATCCGCAATCTGCACAGTGTGTGACAAACGAGTACCCTTCATTCGATCTGTCTCCACGTCACCCCGCCGCAATCTGCACAGTGTGTGACAAACGAGTACCCTTCATTCGATCTAACTCTATGTCACCCCGCCGCAAGCCACAGCCCCGGAAGTTTCGCCGGAGGGCGAAACTTCGGTGTGTGACAAACGCGCACCCTTCATTCGCTCTAACTCTATGTCACCCCACCGCAAGCCACAGCCAGTGTGTGACAAACGAGCACCCTTCGTTCGATCTAACTCTATGTCACCCCACCGCAATCAGCACCCCCGGAAGTTTCGCCGGAAGGCGAAACTTCGGTGTGTGACAAACGAGTACTCCTCGTTCGATCTGACTCTATGTCACACACAGTATAGCACACAATCGCCTCAAATGCAAACGATTTCTTTTCTCACGGTCATAAAGATTTAACCGAAAAAGGCCGCTCCGCATATTGACAGATTTTATATTGCGTGATATAATATCGAATATTAGATAACGCCATAACGTTTATTGACAAAAGGAGTCGTAAAATGCCGATCAAGGTTTGTATATTGGGCGATTCGGTCGCCAAGGGCGTCGTGCTGGACGACGCGCGCGGCCGTTATATCTTTGCGAAGGAGTCGGCCGCGCGGCTGTTCGCGCAGGACGGCGGTATGGAGGTGGACAACCTTGCCTCCTTCGGCTGTACCGTGACCAAGGGCGAGGAAATGCTTCAGAAGTGCGGCCCGCGCATCGGGGACTATGATTACACGGTGCTTGAATTCGGCGGGAACGACTGCGATTTCGACTGGAAATCGGTCTCGGACGACCCGGAGGCGTCGCATATCTGCAAAACGCCGCTCGAAACGTTCAAGCAAAAGTACGCCCGTATGCTCGAGACGATCAAGCGCTTCGGCGGCAAGCCGGTGGTGCTGAATCTGCCGCCGATCGACTCGGGACGCTATTTCCGCTGGATCAGCCGAAATCTGTCGCCGTCGCGCATCCTGCGCTTTCTGAAAGAGGTCGGCTTCATCGGCCGCTGGCAGGAGATGTTCAACATCGCGGCGGTACAGGTGGCGTCGGCCGCCGGCGTGCCGGTCATCGACATCCGCAGCGCATTTCTCGCGCAGCCGGATTTCCGCAGCTATCTCTGCGCGGACGGCATCCACCCCAACGAAGCCGGACAAAAGCTGATTTACGGCGCCATCCGCCGCCAGCTCCCGAGCGCAACATAAAATACCGCCGGAGAAAGCCAACGAGCGGCCTTCTCCGGCGTTTTTGTTTTGAAAACGCATGTCGGCCCGAAAAGCCCCGCTGTGGAACATCGCCGCAGCCGGAGCGATTCGGCCGTTTTTTGTATTCCGAACAGCGCTGTCAAAAGGGTTTGGACTTTTGCCAGCGCTGTTTCTGCTCATATTCTACCATATGCAAAAGGGGAAGTCAACAAAATCTGCTGACTTTCCCTTTTCCCTTTTGAAAATGCGCGCTTCACAAACAATTTTAATCCCCGATGATTTTTATATGACCTACACCGCCGACGTAAACCGAGACGGTTTCCAGAGCGTGTCCGGCACGCTGCGCCGCTCCGACGCCGAGCAGACGATCGTCTCGGGCGTTCCGACGCTCGCATAGACGATCAAGGTGCCTGTTCTGCGGGATAGCGCGGCACAGACGAACGTGGCGCTTGCGGAACACAGCGCGGCGGTCGCCGGCTATACGCTCGCCACGTCAGGACTGTCCTTCACGCTCGACAGCAAATTCTCGGGCAGCGCCGGCGCAGGCGTTTGGATTTACGGCCGCAGAAGAAAGCTCTGAGCCGAAGCAAAAACAAACAGGACGGCAGCAAAGCCGTCCTGTTTTTATGCCGTTCCGACTGCGGCAGCGTCCCGCCTATGCCTGCGGCGGATCCACCTCATACAGCGTCCAGTCGAAATCAAGCGCATGATAGGGCTGATAAACCTCGCCGCGGCCGACCTCGCGCAGACCGCCGAACGCCGTCTGCAAGCCGTCGTAAATGTCGCAGCGGCCGTTTTCGCCGATGATCCAGACCCGGCCGCCGAGCGTGCCGATCTCCGACAGGTCGTGTACGCAGCCGCGCAGCGCGGGCGCGAACGCCTCGTAGGCGACGTCCACCGGCCACCAGCCGGGGTTATAGAAATAGTAGTCGCCCGCGTCGGCCGTCATCATCAGCGGGCCGAACACGTTGATGTTCTCCGAAACGACGATGTCGCCCGGTTCGATGCGGTCCGCAAGCGCCTGCACCACATTGCGGTCGGGAGAATAGATTTCCTGATACAGCGGCACGGCGCGCAGCACCAGCAGCACACAGAGCAGCAGCGGGAACGCCGCCCGCAGCGCGGCGAACCGCATTTTGCTCACCGCAAAGGCGAGGAAAAAGGCAATCGGCGCCAGCAGCACGCCCAAATAGCGCACATAATAGACCGGCGTAAACAGCTCCGACGCGATCAGATAGAGCGCCGCCACGCAGACGACGATGCCCATCGCGTAGCCCGACGGCCGCCACTCGTCCACGGCGGATTTGCGGCAGACGATATGGAACAGCAGGCAGAAACCGAACAGCAGCACCGCCGCAACCAGCGCGAAGGTCTCCAGCGCGTCCGCGACAGGATCCACGCCCAGCGCAAAAAAGCGGAATGAATCATACAAAACGTCGGGATATGTAAAATCGATCCAGAAGCCTTCCTTCACGCGGGTGGCCTGTTCAAAGAAAATGCAGAAGCCGGGGATATACAAGCCGAGCAGAAACGCCGCGTCGATAAACCAGCGCGCAAGCCGACCGGATTTCCAGTACGGATAGATCAGGAACAGCGCCGTCACGACCGCGGCGGCCAGCGCGTACCAATGCGTATAGGCGGCCAGAAGCGCGAACAGGATGTAGAGCGCGCGGGCGCGCGTATCGGTAAAGCCGCTGCGCCAATAGCGGCAGCAATACAAAAACATCAGCGCGACCAGCAGCGGCGCGAGGGTGTACATGCGGATTTCCGACGCGTTGATGAGCAGCGCGCCGCAGAGGTAAAGAAACAGCGAAAAATACAGACCCGTCCGGCGGCCGAAGTCCCTGCGGACATGCGTATAGCCGAGCACGCCGAGCGCCGACGCGCAGAGCGCGGAAAACAGGCGCATCGCCACGGCCGAGCAGCCGAACACGCGCGTGAACAGCCACAGCGCGATGTAATAAAACGGCGGGTGGACGTCGGCGACCGAAATGCGCAGTAGGTCTCCAAAGGACTGACGCATCATCCCGACGGTGTAGCTTTCGTCAAACCACAGCCCACCGTGGAAGCAGCCGGAGATCATCAACGCAGTACCCAGCACGAGGACGAGAAGATGCAGGCAGGCATACGGCTCCATTTTCGCAAAACGTTTCATAAACCATCCTTCTCCTGTTCTGTAAAGACAACATGTGCGGCGAAGGGATAGACGGCGCTAAGCGCGGCGGCACAGGCAGAGGCGGAGGCCGCGTCAGCAAAGACGCCGAAAACGGCGCTGCCGCTGCCGGTAAGCATCGCGCGCAGCGCGCCCCGCTCATACAGCGGCGCGGTCAGCGCCGAGGGGGCGAGCGCGTCGAAATCGTTGGACAGCGCGCCGGCCAGCGCCCGCGGGTCGCCCGCGGCGACGGCGCGCGCGGCGGATTCGTGGTCGTGCGGCGGCTTTGCGCCGACGAACGCGTCCAGACGGCGGTACATCTCCGCCGTAGAGGCCGCCGTCCCGTCGTAGACGACGACCGCGTGGACGCCGCCGGCGGACGGCAGCGGCTCGACCCGCTCGCCTATGCCCCGACAGCGGGCCGCGCCGCCGAGCAGGCAGAAGGGGACGTCCGCGCCGACGCCGGCGGCCAGCTCGAGCAGCGCCGACGCGTCCAGCGGGCGGCCGTAGAGCGCATTCAGCCCACGCAGCACGGCGGCCGCGTCGGCGCTGCCGCCGCCGAGTCCCGCGCCGACGGGGATGCCCTTAGCGATGTCGATCCGCGCGCCGCCGGACAGCCCCGCCCGCGCGAAGAAGGCGCGCGCGGCCTTATAAGCGATATTATCCTGCGCGTCGGAATCCAGACCGGCGCAGGTGACTTCAATCGAGTCGAGGACGCCGAGCGTGACGACGTCGCAGAGCGAGATGCTGTGCATCACCGTATCGACGTCGTGGTAGCCGTCCGCACGGCGGGCGCCGACCTCGAGGGTCAGGTTGAGCTTGGCTTCGGCGCGCAGCTTCATCGCAGCCTCTGTACAAAGCGCCCGATCCGCTCCAGCGCCTTTTCGATGTGGCGGACCGAATACGCATAGGACACGCGCGCAAAGCCCTCGCCCGATTCGCCGAAGGCCGAGCCGGGAACCAGCGCCACGTTTTCCTCGTCGATCAAGCGGGTGCAGAATTCCTCGCTCGACAGGCCGAACGCGCCGATATTCGGGAACACATAAAACGCGCCCTTCGGCGGGAAGCACTCGATGCCGCAGGCGGCCAGACCGTCCAGAATCAGCCTGCGGCGGCAGTCGTATTCGTTTTTCATTTCCTCCACGTCCGCGTCGCCGTTCGCCAGCGCGTCAACGGCGGCGAACTGGCTGGTCGTGGGCGCGCACATAATGCCGTACTGGTGGATTTTGAACATCTGCGCGGTCAGCTCGGACGGCGCGAGCAGATAGCCCAGCCGCCAGCCGGTCATCGCGTGCGACTTGGAAAACCCGCCGACGACGATGGTGCGCTCGCGCATCCCGTCCAGCGCGGCAATGGACGTATGTCTGCCCTCGTAGGTCAGCTCGGCATAGATTTCGTCGCTGATGACGGCGATGTCCGTGCCGCGCAGCACGTCGGCGACCGCCTCCAGATCGGCCTTTTCCATCACCGCGCCGGTCGGATTGTTGGGGAAGGCCAGCACCAGCGCCTTCGTGCGCGGCGTGATGGCCTGCCGCAGTTCGTCCGCGGTGAGACGGAACCCGTTTTCCGCCTTCAGCGGCAGGGATACGGGCACGCCGCCCGCCAGCGTCGTCAGCGGCGCGTAGCAGACAAAGCAGGGTTCGGGCACGATGACCTCGTCGCCCGGGTTCACGAGCGCGCGCAGCGCCAGATCGATGGCCTCGCTGCCGCCGACGGTGACGATGATCTCGCTCGCCGGCGCATAGTCCAGCCCGAAGCGCCGCCGCTGATAGAGCGCGATCTGCTCGCGCAGCTCCATCAGGCCGTTGTTGGAGGTGTAATAGGTGCGCCCTTCCTCCAGCGAGCGGATGCCCGCCTCGCGGATATGCCAGGGCGTGACGAAATCGGGCTGGCCGACCGTGAGCGAGATAACGTCCTTTTTGTCGCCGAGGATGTCGAAAAATTTCCGGATGCCGGACGGCTTGAGTCCGACGGCCCGGCCGGAAAGCATCTTCGTGTAATCCACCATTACCAGTCGTTCCCTCTCTTGTCCGTTTCCTCGTTGTCGAACACGATGCCGCCGTCCTTATAGCGCTGCAGCACGAAATGCGTCGCCGTGGAAGCCACGCCGTCGATGGTCGCCAGCTTTTCGGCCACGAAGTACGCCACGTCGCGCATCGTGTGTCCCTCGACGATCAGGCACAAATCGAAGCCGCCGCTCATCAGATACACGCTCTTGACCTCGGGATAATTGCAGACGCGCTCGGCCACGGCGTCGAAGCCGCGGTCGCGCACGGGTGTGATTTTCAGCTCGATGAGCGCGCTGACGGCCTCGCGGCCCACCTTGTCCCAGTTGACGACGGTGCGGTAGCCGAGGATGGTGCCGTCCTTCTCGCAGGCTTCGATCTCGCCGCGGACGCTTTCCTCCTCGCGCGCAAACATCACGCTCAGCTCGCGCGGGGTCAGCCGCGCGTCCTTTTCCAGTGCCGAAAGCATTTTTTTATCCATTGACGTTTCCCTCCCGTTTCATATCCAAAGCTTCACAGCGGCAGCGGCGTTTCCCGCCCGCCCGCAAAGGTGCAGACCGTCTCGAAGCCCAGCCCGCGCAGCCTTTCGCAAACCTCGGGGATGCCGGCGCCGACGTCGCGCAGGTAATGCGCGTCCGACCCGACGGTCAGCTTGCGGCCGCCCAGCCGGTAGTAGTGCGCGAGCAGCTCGTAATCGGGCAGCGGGCAGCCCATCCCCTGCCGCAGTCCGGAGGTATTGACCTCGAGCGGTTTGCCGGCGGCGATGAGCGCGCGCAGAACGCCGTCGAACATGGCAAGCTCGGATTCGGTGTCCTGCGGCAGCAGGTACGCGCGGCCGTGCTTGCGGTAGTATCTGTACGGATAGGTGATATGCGCAAGCGTGGAAAAGCGCCCCCATTCGATCAGCTCGTACAGTTCCTCTATGTATTGCGCGAGCAGCCCGCGAAGCCGGTCGTCGGACATTTTATCGTATTCCACGCTGGAAAAATCGATGATGCCGCGCACCGCGTGCACCGAGCCGATGACGTACTCGAAGCGGCAGCGCTCCAGCGTCTCCTCAGCCTGCGCCTTCATATGCGGTCCCTGCCCCAGCTCCAGCCCGTAAAGCAACGTCAGGCGGTTCGCGTATTTCTCCTTGGCGGCGTAAACGTCGCGCCGCACGCCCTCGAAATCCAGCGGCGGGAAATAGCCCTCGTAAATCCCGTCGATGTCGCAGTGGTCGGTGACGGCGATCGTCGTTAGGCCCGTCTCGACGGCGCGGGCGCACAGCGCGTCGACCGACGCCCCCTCGCCGGGAGGGATGTCCCCCGAATACTGCGAATGCATATGCAGATCCAGCAATGCCAAAACCTCTTTTTTGATGGAATGTGAAAATACGCCGCCGGCCGTCAGGTGTTGCGGTCGACGACCTTCATCTGCTTCAGATTGCCGATTTTCGCGCTGCGCGCGTTCAGCTCGGCATAGATGTCCGCCACCGGCAGGCTCTGGTTTTCGCAGAGGACGAGCAGATGGAACAGCAGGTCGCAGACCTCATTGCACAGCTCGCGGTTGTCGCCGTTCTTGGCGGCGATGATGACCTCCGAGGCCTCCTCGCCCACTTTTTTCAGAATCTTGTCCAGCCCCTTATCGAACAGGTAGCAGGTGTACGACCCCTCGGCGGGGTTCTGCTTTCTGTCCCGAATGACGGCGGCCAGCGCGTCAAAGGTTTCGTTCGTCATAGGTTTGTGCTCCCTTCTGTACAGTCGTTTTCGTCCAGCCGGCGGTAAAAGCAGGTGCGGTTGCCCGTGTGGCAGGCCGGCCCCGCGGGCTTGGCCTTGACGAGCAGCGTGTCGCAGTCGCAGTCGTAATACACCTCGACGACGTCGAGGAAATTTCCGCTCGTCTCGCCCTTCGTCCACAGCCTGCCGCGGCTGCGGCTGAAGAAGGTGCAGCGGCGCGTCTCCAGCGTCAAGCGCAGCGACTCGGCGTTCATATACGCGAGCATCAGCACCGTGCCGTCGGAGGCGTCCTGCACGATGGCGGGGATCAGTTCGCCCTTTTCGAAAAAGCATGACAAATCCGTCACAGCCGCACCTGCACCCCCTCTCCGGCCAGATAGCGCTTCAAATCGCAGATGCGCAGCTCGCGGTAATGGAACAGCGAGGCGGCCAGCGCCGCGTCCGCGCCCGCGCGGAAGGTGTCGGCAAAGTGCGCCATTGTGCCGCCGCCCCCCGAAGCAATGACGGGGATGCGCACGCGCGAGGCGATCTGCGCGATCAGGTCGTTGTCGAAGCCGGCCTTCGTGCCGTCGGCGTCCATCGAGGTGACGAGCAGCTCGCCCGCGCCGCAGCGTTCGGCCTCGGCCGCCCACTCGACGGCGTCGATGCCGGTGTCGATGCGGCCGCCGTTGAGATAGACCGTATAGCCGTCTCCCCTGCGCTTGGCGTCGATGGCGCAGACCACGCACTGGCTGCCGAACTTATCCGCCGCGCGCGAAAGCAGCGTCTTGTCGCGCACCGCGGCGGAATTGACCGAGATTTTGTCCGCGCCGGCCAGCAGCAGCGTGCGGAAGTCCTCCACCGAGGAAATGCCGCCGCCGACGGTCAGCGGGATGAACAGCTCGCGCGCCGCGCGCTCGACGAGCGACGCGAAGGTCTTGCGGTTCTCATGCGAGGCGGTGATGTCGAGAAACACGATTTCATCGGCGCCCTCGTCGTTGTAATATCTGGCGTTTTCGACGATGTCGCCCGCGTCGGCGAGCGAAACGAAGTTCACGCCCTTGACCACCCGTCCGTCCTTGACGTCCAGGCAGGGGATGATGCGCTTGCAGAGCTTATTTTCCATATGCTTTCCCCGCTTTGACCGCCGCCGCCAGATCGAGCGTGCCGGCGTAGATGCTTTTGCCGCAGATGGCGCCGTACATGCCCATCGCGGCCAGCCGTTCGATGTCCGTGATGTCCGCGATGCCGCCGGACGCGGTGATGTCGACCTCCACCGCCTGCGCGAGCGCTTCAAGCTGCGCGAAATTGGGATGCGAAAGCGTGCCGTCGCAGTCGATATCGGTAAAGATGATGTTGCGCACACCCAACGCGGCCGCGCGCGCGGCGAACGCGATGTAGTCCTCGCCCGAGTCCTGCGTCCAGCCGTTGAAGGCGACGCGGCCCTGCCGCGCGTCCACGCCGACGGCCAGCCGGTCGCCGTACCGCTCCGCCGCGCGGGCGAGGAACGCCTCGTCCGCCGCCGCCGAGCCGAGAATCACGCGCGAGATGCCGCCGCCGAGCAGCTCCTCGATGTCCTCCAGCCGCCGGATGCCGCCGCCCAGTTCAACGGGGATGTCCAGCGCCTTCGCGACGGCGAGCGCCGTGTCCCGATTCCTGCGGGCGGCGCGGCCGTCCCGCGCGCCGTCGAGGTCAACCATATGCAGATATTCCGCGCCCGACGCGCGGAACGCGCGCGCCGTCTCCAGCGCGTCCGCCGCGACCTTGGAGGCGGTGTCGTATGCGCCGCGGACCAGCCGCACGCAGTTCCCGCCGAGCAGGTCGATGGCCGGTAATACGATCATGTCCGCGTCCCTCCGTTTTCGGTCAGTTTACAAAAATTCGCCAGCAGCCGCAGACCGACGTCGTGGCTCTTCTCGGGGTGGAACTGCATCCCGTACACGTTCCCCGTCCCCCGCACCACGGCGGGAATCAGCTCGCCGTAGAAGGTGCGCGCGAGGACGTGCGCCGGCGCGGTCTGCGCGCGGAAGGAATGCACGAAGTAGACGAACGCGCCGTCCGTCACGCCGTCCAGTATCGGGTCGGCGGCGTCGAAGGTCAGGCTGTTCCAGCCGATGTGCGGGATTTTCTCGCCATGCCCGTCGATGGGAACGACCTCGCCGGCGATCAGCCCCAAGCCCTCCGTGCGGCTGTGCTCCAGCCCCGTTTCAAAAAGAAGCTGCATCCCCAGACAGATGCCCAGCAGCGGTGTGCCGGCCGCGGCGCGGGCGCGGAGCGGCTCGAACAGCCCCTTTTCCTTCAGGCAGCGCACCGCGTCGGGAAACGCGCCGACGCCGGGCAGGATCAGCCCGTCCGCCGATTCGAGTGCTTCGGGGGAAGCGCTGATCCGATACGGCACGCCCAGACGGTCGAGCGCGTTGCCGACCGAATGGAGATTGCCCATAGAATAATCGATAATCGTCAGCATAAGATTCCTTTCGTCGAAAGCACGCCGCCCGTCCGCAACTTGGATGCCGTCTGAAGCGCGCGCGCAAAGGATTTGAACAGCGCCTCGGCCTTGTGGTGGTCGTTTTCGCCGTACAGCAGCGTCATGTGCAGGGTCACGCCCGCCGAATAGGAGAAGGCGTAGAAGAACTCGCGGATCATGCACAGATCCAGCCCGCCGACGCGCTCGTTCCTCCATGCACAGTCGAACACAAGGTAGGGGCGGCCGGAGATATCCAGCACGGTGCGGGCCAGACTCTCGTCCATCGGCACGAACGACTCGCCGTAGCGGCAGAGGGAATTCTTGTCCCCCGCCGCCTGCCGGAAGGCCTGCCCGAAGGCGATGCCGAGGTCCTCGGCGGAATGGTGGCAGTCCACCTCCAAATCGCCGTGCATTTGCAGCTCGATATCCATCCCGCTATGCACGCAGACCGCGCGCAGCATATGGTCGAGGAAGCCGATCCCACAGCTTCCGGTCAGGCTGCCCGGCGTCCCCTCGGTCAGCCGGAGCGCGAGACGGATCTGCGTTTCGGAGGTATTGCGTTCGACAAGCGACTGTCTGACGGTCGGCATAGGGTTCACGTTCCTTTCCTTATTCTTTTATTTTGCAAAATAATCCCGCAGCGCCGCGAGCAGCGCGTCGTTCTCCGCGCTGCTGCCCGCCGTGATGCGCAGCGCGTTCGGGAACACCCGCACGGCGATCCCGCGCGAGGCCAGATAAGCGGCGATTTCGGACGCCTGCGGCGTTTCGATATACACAAAGTTGGTAACCGTTTCCGAAATGTCGGGGAAATAGGGCAGCAGTGCCTTCCGCAGTCTGCGCGCCGCCCCCGCCAGCTCGGCGCTGCGGTCGGCGTCCCGCCGCTCGAGCAGCAGCTTGCCGAACGCCTGCGAGACGGCGTTGACGTTATACGGGCTTTTCGCCGTGCGCAGCGCGGCCGTCAGCTTTGCGTTGGCCACGGCGAAGCCCAGCCGCAGCGCGGCGGCGCCGAAGACCTTGGAAAGCGTCCGCAGCACGAACGCGTTTTCCAGCCACGGCGCGTCGGCAAGGATGCTCTGGTCCCAGAAGTCCATATACGCTTCGTCGATGATGCAGAGCGCGTCCGTCGAGAGGACGAACTGCAAAACGCTCTTGCGGTCATAGCCCTGTCCGGTCGGGTTGCAGGGGTTGGAGAAGATCACCGCCGCGCTGCCCGTCTCCCGCACGAACGCGCGCAGGCCGTCGAGCGTCGGCGCGCCGTCGCGCTTGAACACATGCAGCTTTTCCTCGGACAGCGAGGCGTAAAACGCGTACATCGAGAAATCCGGCAGCGCCACGGTGACGCCCTCCCCCTTTTCCAGAAAAGAGGAAAGGATCAGCCCGATCAGCTCGTCCGAGCCGTTTCCGGCAGTCACATAGGAGCTTCGGATGCCGTACGCCCGCGCGAACGCTTTGCAGAGGTCGGCGGCCAACGGGTCGGGATAGCGGTTGAAATCGATGTCGTCGAGCGCCCGCTTCATATCCTCCCGCAGCTCGGCGGAGACGTTATACGGGCTTTCGTTCGCATCCAGCCGGATGGAATAGCCGGCCGTCACCGGCGTGTACGGCTCTTTGCTTTGCAGCTTTTCGGGAATGCGCGCAATCATTCGGACATCTCCCTTCCCTCAAACAACTTTTCGGACTCGGACAGCTTTTCGCGGGTGCGGATGCGCACGCTCTCGGCGTGCGCGTCCAATCCCTCGCATTCGGCGAAGCGGATGATGTCCGCCGCCGCGTCGAGCAGCGATGCGCGGTCATATTGCAGATAGCTCATTTTCTTCACAAAATCGTCCACCGACAGCGGCGAGGAGAAGCGCGCGGTGCCGTTGGTCGGCAGGACGTGGTTGGTGCCCGCGAAATAATCGCCGAGCGGTTCGGGCGTATAGGCACCGAGAAAGACGCTGCCCGCGTTGCGCACGCGCGCAAGGTCGCCCGACGGGTCGGCGGTAAGGATTTCAAGATGCTCGGGTGCGACCTCGTTCGCGACCGCAAACGCCTCGTCCAGACTGCCGCAGAGGACGGCGGCGCAGTACGCGCCGAGCGACTGCGAGACGATTTCGGTGCGCGACAGCTTCGCCGCCTGCGCCTCCAGCGCTTTGCCGACCCGCTCGGCCAGCGGCGCGGAGGTGGTGACGAGGATGGCGGAGGCGAACGCGTCGTGCTCGAGCTGAGACAGCAGGTCGGCGGCTGCGAATTCCGCGTCGGCCGATTCGTCGGCGACGATCAGCACCTCGCTCGGGCCGGCGATCATATCGATGTCCACGCGGCCGAAGAGCTGCTTTTTCGCCTCGGCGACGTAGATGTTGCCCGGGCCGACGATCTTATCGACGCGCGGCAGCGTCTCGGTGCCGTATGCGAGCGCGGCGACCGCCTGCGCGCCGCCGACGGTGACCACACGGCCGACGCCGGCGATTTTCGCCGCCGCCGCGACTGCGGGCGCGATGCCTCCGCGCTTGGGCGGGGTGGCGATGACGATTTCCTCCACCCCGGCCACGGCGGCGGGGATGCAGTTCATCAGCACGGTGGAGGGATACGCCGCCGTCCCGCCGGGGACATACACGCCGACGCGCCGAAGCGGGCGGACGATGCGGCCGAGCAGTCTGCCCGGCTCGCGCAGCTCGTAGCCCGTGCTTTTCTGCTTTTCGTGATAGCGGCGGATATTGGCCGCGGCCTTCTCCATCGTTTCGTAGAGCGCCGGCGGCGTCTGCGCGGCCAAGCGGTCCAACTCGGCCGCAGGCAGCTCGAGCGACGCAAGCTCGACGCCGTCGGTCTCCCTCGTGACGGCCTTCACCGCCGCGTCGCCGCCCTCGGCCACGCGCGCGAGGATCGAAGCCACGCGGCCGCTGATCTCGGCGTTGCCGCGCCGCGTGCGGCTTTCCAGCAGCTCGTAGAGCGCTCCGACGTCCTTATATGCAAAAATTTTCATGCCTTTGCCTCCTCTACGCGGCGCAGGAATTCCCCGATCTCCGCGTTCTTGAGCTTGATGGAAACGGCGTTGACGATGCAGCGCGCCGACACGGGCAGGATGTCCTCGTAGACCTCCAGACCGTTCTCGCGCAGGGTCGCGCCCGTCTCGACGATGTCGACGATGGCGTCCGCCAGCCCGAGCAGGGGCGCCAGCTCGACCGAGCCGTCGATGCGGACGATCTCGCAGTCCACGCCCTTTTCGCTGAAATACTTGCGCGCGACGACGGGGTATTTCGTCGCCACGACCTTATGCTGGTAGCCGCTGTAAAAATCCTGTCCACGCAGCCCGGCGAGCGCAAAGCGGCAGACGCCGAAGCCGAGGTCGAGCATCTCATAGAAATTCCCGCCGTGCTCGTTGATGGTGTCGCTGCCGACAAACCCGACGTCGCAGACGCCGCGGTCGATATAGGTGATGACGTCCGCGGCCTTGGCCAGCACGATTTCCAGATTGCCGGTGCGGAAGATGAGCTTGCGCCCCTTCGCCTCCAGCTCGCCGACGTCGTAGCCGCAGGCCTTGAGAATCTCGAGCGCGCTTTTTTCGATGCGCCCCTTTGTCAGTGCAATGCGGATCACAGGCGCCGCCCTCCCTTCTCCAAAAACGCCTTGGCCGCCGCGATGCTGGCGCTGCCCGCCGAGAAATCCAGCGGCGGTTCGGCCGGCTCCTTACGGGACACGGCGCGCGATGCGGCGACGTCGGACACGTCCAGCGCGAAGCCGCAGGCGGTTCTTTCACGGCCGAAGCCGGAATAAAGCTGGTCGTAGCGGCCGCCCGAAAGCACCGGCGCGCCGATGCCGCCGATATAGCCCTTGAACACGAGGCCCGTATAGTATTCGATGCGCTGCACGATGCCCATATCGATGATGATGCGGTCCGCATAGCCGCTTTCGATGAAGGCGTTGTACACGCTTTCCACATAGTCGACGATCTCCGCCGCGCGGCCGCTGCCACCCGCCAGCCGGCGGGATTCCTCCAGCACCTCCGCGCCGCCGCACAGCCGCGGCAGTCTGCGGGCGATGTCCAGCGCGCGGGACTGCCCCGCCGAGACGCCGAACGGCATCATCGACGAATTCTTGGCCGCCAGATACGCCTTGACCGCCTTCTTTTCGTCGGCGGAAAGCTCCAGCGTATCGATGAGCGCGTCGAAGAACTGCGCATGGCCGATTTCGATTTTATAATCGCCGCCGCAGAGCGAAAGCGTCTCGAACGCCGTGAAGAGGACGCGCAGATCCTCGCTCCGCCGGTCGCCGCCGATGACCTCCACGCCGTATTGCAGCACCTCATGGCGCAGCGCGTTATAGGCCGCGCTGCTGCGGAACACGCGCTGGCCGTAGCGGATGAGCAGCGGCAGCGGCTCCGCGTGCAGCTTCGAGCTGACCAGCCGCGCGATGGGCGCGGTGTTGTCCGGCCGCAGCACGATCAGACGGCCGTCGCCGTCGGTGAGCTTATACATCTGCGTTTCATCGATATAGCGGTTGCTCTGGTCGAACAAATCGTAGTATTCCACAGACGGCGTGCGCACCGGGCGGTAGCCCAGCACGTCGAGCAGGCCGTCGATCCGCCCCTCCAGCTCGCGCTCGGCCGTGACCTCTTCAAAAATCAGGTCGCGCGTGCCGTTGGGAACGGTTATTTTCGTTTTTTCCATCGTCAGGTTCACCGGCTTTTCACTTTAGTATGGTACCATAGTATCACATTTGAGGCCTATTGTCAAGGGGGATTTTCAGAACAGCGTCATCTGATCCGACTCGGGCAGGCCGCCGAGGCAGTCGTTGCTGCGCAGGATCTCGACGACGTTTTTCGTCAGCGAGGCGACGGTTTTCAGTTCCTCGAGCGTGGTGGCGCGGCCGTTTCGGATGGCATCGTAGATGTTCTGCGCGGCGGTCTCGCCCAGCCCGACGAGCGCGGAGAAGGGCATGCGAATCTTCCCGTTTTCGGGGACGAAGCGATACGCGTGCGACTTATAGACGTCGACCGGCAGGAACTCGTAGCCGCGTGCGAACATCTCGCGGATGACCTGCAGACAGACGAGCGTATCGGCGTCCTTTTTGTTCGTTTCCTCGCTGTTTTCCAGCTCGACGATTTTTTTGCGCACCGCCTTCATCCCGCCGGCGGCAATGGAAGCGTCGAAGCCCTCGGGCTTGACGGTGAAATAGGTCGCGTAATACTCGACCGGGCGGTGGACTTTGCACCAGCCGAGCCGCAGCGTGCCCATCATATAGGCGGCGGCGTGCGATTTGGGGAACATGTACCGAATTTTCTTGCAGGATTCGATATACCACTCGGGGACGGCGCTTCCGCGCATCGCCGTTTCCATCTCCTCGGTCAAGCCCTTGCCCTTGCGGACCGATTCCATAATTTTGAAGGCCATCGAGTAGTCCACGCCCTTCTGGATGAGGTAGAGCATGATCGAATCGCGCGTTCCGATGATTTCCTTGATGGTGCAGGTGCCGTTTTTGATCAGTTCCTCGCCGTTGCCCAGCCAGATGCCCGTCCCGTGGGACAGGCCGGAAATCTGCAGCAGGTCGGCGAAGGTCTTGGGCTTGGCCGTCTGCATCATCTGCATCACATAGGGCGTGATCTCGGGCAGCGCGTGCGCGCCCAGCTCGCAGCCGGTGTCCTCCCGCGGCTTGAGCGGCTTGGTGGAGTTAAACAGCTCCATCACCTCGGGGTCGTTCATCGGAACGGTGCGGATGTCGATGCCGGTGTAATCCTCGAACACCTTATAAAAGGTGGGCACATCGTGGCCGAGGATGTCCAGCTTGAGCAGCGTGTCGTGCAGATATTCGAACGCGAAGTGGGTGGTGATGACGCCGCTGCTGTCCTTGTCGGCGGGGTGCTGGATGGGCGTGAAATCGTAAATCTGGTACTCCTTGGGGATAACGACGATGCCGCCCGGATGCTGTCCCGTCGTGCGCTTGATGCCGACGCAGCCGCTGATGAGGCGGTTTTCCTCCGCCTTGGTCAGCGTCAACCCCTTTTCCTCCAGAAACTTCTTGACAAAGCCGTAGGCGGTTTTGGAGGCGATGGTGCCGACGGTGCCGGCGCGGAAAATGTTCTCCTTGCCGAAAAGCACCTCGGTGTATTTGTGCGCGTCGGCCTGATTGTCGCCGGAAAAGTTGAGGTCGATGTCCGGCGCCTTCTCGCCGTGGAAGCCGAGGAAGGTCTCGAACGGGATGTCGTGCCCGTCCATCAGCATCGGCGTACCGCACGCCGGACAATTCTTCGGCGGCAGGTCGAAGCCGCTGCCCACCTCGCCGTTGGTGAAGAACTCGGAATGGCGGCACTTCGGGCAGCGGTAGTGCGGCGGCAGCGGGTTGACCTCCGAAACACCGCAGAGCGTGGCGATGACCGACGAGCCGACCGAGCCGCGCGAGCCGACGAGATAGCCCTGACTCTCGCTGTTCATAACGAGCTTGCGCGCGATGATGTAGAGCACCGCGAACCCGTTTTTAATGATGGAGGAAAGCTCCTTTTCCGTCCGCTCGGCGACGAGCTTCGGCAGCGGGTCGCCGTACATCTCCCGCGCGCGGTCATAACAGCAGGTGGTCAGCTCCTCCTCCGCGCCCTCGATTTTGGGGGTATACTGTCCGTCGGGGATGGGCTTGATGCCGCCGTCGATGCGGTCGGCGATGGCGCGGGTATTGGTCACGACCACCTCGAAGGCCTTGTCCGCGCCGAGGTAGGAGAATTCCTCCAGCATCTCGTCGGTCGTTTTCAGATACAGCGAGGTCTCGCGCATCGCGTCGCCGAATTTCATACCGAACTGGAGAATCTGGCGGTAGATTTCGTCCTCCTTGTCCAGAAAATGCACGTCGCCGGTGGCGACGACCGGCTTGCCCAGCTTCTCGCCCAGCTCGACGATGCGGCGGTTAAGCCGCTCCAGCTCGGCCATGCCGCTGGCCTGATCGGTTCCGACGCGTTTTTCGTCGATCAGAAACTGATTGTTGCAGCGCGGCATGATTTCAAAGTAATCATAAAAGGAAGCGATTTTCTCCAGCTCGCCGTCGGGCTTGCCGTCGAGCACGGCCTGATACAACTCGCCCGCCTCGCAGGCGGAGCCGATGAGCAGTCCGTCGCGGTTCTCGGCGATGAGGGTTTTCGGCAGTCTCGGATAGCGGTAGTAGTAGCTGATATAGGAATCCGAGATCATTTTATACAGGTTTTTCAGCCCCGCGGCGCTGGCCACGAGGATGCTGACGTGGTAGGGCCGCAGCCGCTTGGGGTCGGCGCTGCCGGCCATCGCGTTGAGCATCTCGTCGATGGTCTTGACGCCGTCCTTTTCAAGTTGGTCGGCCATACAGGCGAAGATTTTCGCCAGCATGCGCGTATCGTCGCTGGCGCGGTGATGGTTGAACGCGCCCAGCTTATAGTGGTCGCGCAGCGAATCAAGGGTGTGGCGCGTCAGACTGCGGTTGAGGTAGCGCGAAAGCGAAACGGTGTCGAGATATGTATTGTCGAACCGCATCCCGTTCCGCTCGCACACCGAACGGATGAAGCCGACGTCGAAGTTGGCGTTGTGCGCGATGAGCATGCGGTCCTTGGCAAAATCCAGAAACGCCTGCACCGCCTCCGCCTCCGGCGGGGCGTCGGCGACCGTTTCGTCGGTGATGCCGGTCAGTTGGACGATGTTCTCGGGGATGGGCATGCCGGGGTTGACGTAGGTTTCAAACACCGATTCGACCTCGCCGTTTTTGTACACGACCGCGCCGATTTCGGTGATGCCGCAGGTCTTGGGCGACAGGCCGGTCGTCTCGATGTCGAACACGACGAACTCGGTATCCGTCAGCGCCAGATTGGTGCCGAGCCGGTAGCCGAACACGGCGCGCGCGGTATCGTCGACCAGATAGCCCTCCATGCCGTAGAGCGGCTTGACGTTCTTATATTTCTTGCGCGCCTTCATCACCTCGGGATAGGCCTGCACGTTGCCGTGGTCGGTGATGGCGACGGCGGGCATGCCGCGGCTTTCCGCGACGCGCAGCACCTCGGCGGGATCGCAGAGCGCGTCGACGGCGGACATATTGGTATGCAGGTGCAGTTCCACGCGCGGCGTAGGATGGCCGTCGGCGCGGATGACGTTTTTCACGCGCGACAGCGACTGAAGGCGCACCACCGTCTCGCCCTCGTACGGATCGTAGCCCGCTTTCCCTTCGACGAGGTAATAGGCCGGCGTTTTGGACACGTCGAGCGGCTCGGTGCTGGCGATGCTGAAGCGCGCGATCACCGACGATTCCAGATCGGTGAGATACAGCTTGATCGTGCGCTTGGTATAGTCGCGGCTTTCGCGCTCCTCTTCCATGAAGGCGCGGCCGAGGAAAGCGCAGGAGGCGTTGTCGCGGATGTCCCGAATCGGGCGCAGGGGCAGGCAGGGCGCGCGGCCGTACAGAAGCTCCGCACCCTCGAGGTCAAAGACGATCCGTCCGCTGCGGACGAGCGTTTTTGCGTCGTTGAGGTATTCAAAATCCGGCTCGCCCTCGACGGGGGCGAAGGACTTGTCCTTTTCCACGCGCGGCTCGTCGCGCTCGGCGGCGGGAGCGGCCGTGCGCGCGACGGCTTCGGCGTACTGCCTGCTGAGCTGCCGGCGCGCCTCCTCCACATGCTCGAGCTCGGTGATGTCGCCGACCTCGCCGAGAAGCACAAATCGGACGTCCAGCCCGAACGCCTGCCGCACGCAGTCGTGCAGGAAGCGGTCGGCGCCGTCGCTGTTGAGCATCGCGGCGTTCATCCCGTCGCGCAGGCGGATGGTGACCGTGGCGGCGGACGCGTCGTATTCGTAGGTGCAGTCGTCAAAAAAGCCGCGGCCGATCTTCTCGGTGCTGCGGCAGAGCGTTTCGATCAAGTCGTCGATGCAGGCGGCGGAAAACAGGGCGCTGTCGTATCGGGGATACAGGCGGACGAAGCTCAGCTCGTATGCGGCCTTGATTCCGTCGGCAATTTCAAACAGAATAGAGGCGGCGACCCGCTTGGACAGCTTCAGTTCACAGGTGACGCGGCGGTTCTCGACGTCCAGGCGGGGCGTGTATTCGAGCAACGCGTCCAGCGCCCCCATTGCGGCGGCGCTCGCTTCATATCGTTTGAACTGCCTGAAAAATTTTTCCTTCATCATCCCGTTTTCCCTGCCAGCCACTTCTCCACTTCCGCAACCAGCGTCTCCTCAATTTCGTTTTCGTTGATCCGGCCGACCGTTTTGCCGCCGACAAACAGCAGCGCGTCGCCGTTTCCGCAGGCGCAGCCGAGGTCCGCGCCCGCGGCCTCGCCCGGGCCGTTGACGGCGCAGCCCATCAGCGCGACGTTGACGACGCGGTCGGTGCGGATGGCGGCCAGCCGCTTTTCGAGCGCGCGCGCCTTCGAGATTAAGTCTGTACGGCAGCGGCCGCACGTCGGGCAGGAGATGAGGTTGACCCCGCCCGTCAGGCCGAGCGCGCGCAGGATGCTTCTGCCGGCCTCGACCTCCTCGGTCACGTCGTCGGAGAGCGAAACGCGTATCGTGTCGCCGATGCCGTCGGCCAGCAGCGCGCCGATGCCGATGGCGCCCTTGACCAGCCCCGTGCGGCGCGGCCCCGCCTCGGTCACGCCGAGATGCAGCGGATACGGGCAGGCCGCGGCGATGAGGCGGTTGGCCTCGATCATCAGCTTTACGTCGGAGGATTTGACCGACACGACCAGCTCGTCGAACCCGAAGCGCTCCAGACGCCGGATGTTTTCGAGCGCGCTCTCGGCCAGCGCCTCGGCCGTCGGCGCGCCGTATTTTGCGGCGATCTGCCTTTCCAGCGACCCGCCGTTGACGCCCACGCGCACCGGCACGCCCAGCCGCGCGCAGGTGCGGGCGACGGCGCGCACGCGGTCGTCGTCCCCGATGTTGCCGGGGTTGATGCGGATTTTCGAGATTCCGGCTTCGGCCGCGTCAATCGCGAGCTTATAATCGAAATGGATGTCCGCCACCAGCGGCAGCGGCGTATGCTCTAAAAAATAGGGGATATTGGCGACGGCGGCGGCGGAATTCACCGTAAACCGCACGATGTCGCAGCCGCAGCGCTCCAGCGCGCGGATCTGCGCGAGCGTCGCGTCGCGGTCGGCCGTATCGGTGTTCGTCATCGACTGCACCGTGACGCGGCTGCCGCCGCCGATGGCGACGCCGCGCACCGTGACTGTTTTGCTTTGCCTTCTCATAGACGTTTCGCCCCCTCCGAATCAGAACAGCCCGATGATGTCCTTGAACGCAATCACGGCCATCAGCACCAGCAGGAACAGCATAAACACCGCGCTGACGGCGTTCTCGTACTTCGGGTCCATCGGCTTGCGGCGGATGCCCTCGATGATATAGAACAGGATGCGGCCGCCGTCGAGCACGGGAATGGGCAGCAGGTTGAACACGCCCAGACTCATCGAGATCAGCACCATCATGCTCGCCAGATTCCGCAGCGTGGCGGCGGCGCCCTCAGTGCTCTGAATCACCTCGCCGACCTGCTCGCCGATGCCGATGGGGCCGGAGAGCGCGCTTATCCCGTAGCGGCCGCGGAAGGTATCGACCAGCGAATCGACGGTCAGCTCTATCGTCGCCACCGACTGCCAGAACGCCTGATAGACCACCTCGCCCGCCGTCTTTTCCGCGCGGTAGACCGCAAAATCGCGGTTGGCCAGCGCCACGCCGTCCTCGTCCGTGACCGGGAAGCTGACGTTTCGGAGCAGCACCTCCTCCCCGTCGCGCTCGACAAGTACGTCGACCGGCTCAATGCCGTCGACGGCGATGACGTAATTCAATTCGATAATCACATGGATCTTCTGCCCGGCGACCTCTAAAATCGTATCGCCCGGCCGGAGGCCGGAGGCGTCGCTCGTGCTGCCCTCTACAAATTGGGCGACCGTCGTCGAGCCGAGCACCGGTGTGCTCACGACGACAAGGCTCATCACGAGCATGCCGAGCAGCACGTTCATCAGCGGGCCGGCAAGACAGATGACGATGCGCCGCCAGACGGGAATCGTGTTCAGCGGCGTTTTGCCGCGGTCGGCCTCGTCCAAATCCTCCTCGTGGTCGTCGGCGTATTCGCCGACCATCGACACGAAGCCGCCGATGGGCAGCGCGCGCACCGAAAAGACGTTATGCTTGCCGCGGCGGGAGAACAGCTTCGGCCCCATGCCGATGGCAAACTCCTTGATGCCGACGTGAAAGATACGCGCGGCGATATAATGCCCCAGTTCATGTATGAAAATCAACAGCCCGAAAATCAGAATCGTTACCAGAATCGTCACTACTGTGTTCAAATGCAGCCTCCGTTCACATACGCGCGCGCCGCGCGGTCGGTTTCCAAAATATCCTCCAGCGACGGCTCGGCGATATACGGTACCTCGTCGGCCGCGCGCGCGACAAGCTCAAACAGCTCCAGATACCCGAGCCGACCGGCCAAAAAAGCGGCGACGGCGGCCTCGTTGGCGCCGTTGAGCGCCGCGCAGGCGTTCCCGCCGCGGTCAAACGCCTCGCGCGCCGCCCGCAGCAGGAAAAACGTGTCCGTGTCCGGCGTTTCAAAGCCGAGCGTCAGCCCCGCGAAGGAGAGCGGCTCGACCGGTGAGGGACAGCGCGCCGGATAGGTGAGCGCGTACTGGATACACAGGCGCATGTCCGGCTTGGAAAGCTGCGCCTTGACGGCGCCGTCGGCAAATTCGACCATCGAATGCACGATGCTCTCGCGGTGAATGAGCACCTCGACCGCCTGCTGCGGCAGGCCGAACAGGTGCGCCGCCTCAATAATCTCAAAGCCCTTGTTCATCAACGTGGACGAATCGACCGTGATTTTCGGCCCCATCCGCCAGCTCGGGTGCGCCAGCGCCAGCGCCGGTGTGACGGCGCGCAGTTCGTCGCGCGTTTTGCCGTAAAACGGGCCGCCCGACGCCGTCAGCAGCAGCCGGCGCACGCCGTTCCCTTCCTCGCCGCGCAGGCATTGGAAAATGGCGGAATGCTCGCTGTCCACCGGCAGGATAGGCGCGTTATGCGCGCGCGATTCGCGCATCACCTGTGTGCCGTAGGCGACGAGCGTCTCCTTGTTCGCCAGCGCGACGGTATTCCCCGCGCGAATTGCCGCCAGCGTGGGCAACAGGCCGCCGACGCCGACGACGGCGTTGAGTACAACCGGCCGACCGGGCAGCGCCGCCGCGCGGCAGAGCGATTCACGGCCGGCGGACACGCGCACCGGCGTGTCGGCCAGCAGCAGCTTGAGTGCCTTGTATCCATCGTCCCCGATGACGCATTCGTCGGGCAGAAATTCCCGACAGAGCGCGGCCAGCCCCGCCGCGTCGCGGTTTGCGGTCAATATGCGGGGACGCTCCCCCCGCGCGCGCAGTACGTCCAACGCCTGACGGCCGACCGAGCCGGTCGCCCCGAGGACGACGACCCCGCCCGTCACAGCGCGTTCACCGCCAGCAGCGCCGCGGCGGCGATGCCGAGCGGCAGGATGCTGTCAAAGCGGTCGAGCACGCCGCCGTGCCCGGGGAATATATTGCCGTAATCCTTCACGCCGAAGGCGCGCTTGATGACCGAAGCCGCCAGATCGCCCAGCATCGACACGAGCGAGCCGCAGACGGCCAGCAGCGCCAGCAGCAGGTAATTTTCCCATGTTTCCCATATGTCATACAGCAGCCCGACGGCCAGCGCGTAGACGGCGAACGCGGCAATACAGCCGATTACGCCGCCGACGGCGCCCGCGACCGTCTTTTTGGGGCTGATGTGCTCGCAGAGCTTGCGGCGGCCGAACAGCTTGCCGGCAAAGAGCGCGAAGGTGTCGGTCGACCACGCGGCGACGAAGATCAGCAGATAGCGCAGCGGCTCGGCGTCGCGCACAAGGACGAGCGAGGCAAAGCCGAAGGTGACGAACAGCATCGTAAACGCCGTTTTGGCCAGCGTGACAAACTCGGTCTTGGAATAGAACAGCACCGACGCGAACAGCAGATACAGCCCGTAGACGAGATACAGCGGATAAAGCGCGCCCGGACAGAACCGCGCCAGCAGCGGCGCGGCGACGGCGAGCAGCGCCGAGGGCAGCGAGAGGAACAGACGCGCGCGCACGCCGATGCAGCCGAGCATCTCCCAGACGGCGACCACGCCGAGCAGCGCGACCACGGCCGGATATACCCATGTGCCGGCGAAATACAGCACGGGCACGAACAGCGCCAGCGCGACGACGGCGGTTGCGATTCTTTTGGTCATGACAATCAAATCCCTTACAAATGGAGGTCCCTCACGCGCGGCCGAAGCGGCGCTTGCGGGCGCTGTAATCCCACAGGGCGCGGCATAGCGCCTCGCGCCCGAAATCGGGCCAAAGGGTCGGGGTGAAATAATATTCGCTGTACGCGCTCTGCCAGAGCAGGAAATTGGACACGCGCAGCTCGCCGCTGGTGCGGATGATGAGGTCGGGGTCGGGCATGCCGGCGGTGTAGAGGTGCGCCGAAAGCGTCTCCTTCGTGATTTCGCCCGCGGCGGCCGCCTTCCGCGCGGCGGCGACGATCTCGTCCCGCCCGCCGTAGGAAAGCGCGACCGACAGCGTCATCCCCGTGTTCCCCGCCAGCGCGGCGACGCTGTCCTCCAGCCCCGCGCGCGCGTCCGGCTCGAAGCGCGAAAGGTCGCCCAGAATGCGCAGGCGGATGTTCCGCTCGCGCAGCGTGGGAACATACTCGACGATGGCGTCCTTCATAATGCGCATCAGCGCGCCGACCTCGTCGTCGCTGCGGTTCCAGTTCTCGGTGGAAAACGCGTAAACCGTCAAATACCCGATTCCTGCCGCCGCGCAGAACTCGACGGTCTTGACGAAGTTGTCAAAGCCCGCCTTATGACCCGCGCTGCGCGGCAGGCCGCGGCGCGACGCCCAGCGGCCGTTGCCGTCCATGATCACGGCAAGGTGCGCCGGCAGCACGGACGGCAGCTTGCTCTTGCGGCGAAACGGCAGACGCATTACAGCTCCATAATCTCCTTGTTTTTCTTCTCGACCGCGGCGTCGACCTCTTTGACATAGCGGTCGGCGAGGTCCTGCACGATTTTTTCGCTGGCCTTCTGCTCGTCCTCGGTCATCTCGGAATTCTTCTTCATTTCCTTCGCCTTGTCGTTGGCCTCGCGGCGGATGTTGCGGACGGCGACCTTCGCCTCCTCGCCCATTTTGGCGGTCTGCTTGGTCAGCTCCTTCCGGCGCTCCTCGGTGAGCGCGGGGAACACCAGCCGCAGGCACTTGCCGTCGTTTTGCGGCGTGATGCCGATGTCCGAGGCTTGGATGGCCTTCTCCAGCTCCTTGAGCATGTTCGTCTCCCACGGGGTGATGGCGAGCGTGCGCGCGTCGATGGCCTTCACGGTCGCCACGCCGTCGACGGCCGTCGGCGTGCCGTAATAGGGGACGGTGATCTTGTCCAGCACGCGCGCGCTGGCGCGGCCGATGCGGATGCAGGCGAATTCCTCCTCCAGCACGGCGATGGTTTTTTTCATTTTGTCCTCAAAGGCTTTGGTATCCAGCTTCATATCGGTTGCTCCTTTTCTCTTTTGTTTTTCAGTTCGTTATGACGGTGCCGACCCGCCCGCCCGAAGCGGCCTTATACAGATTCTCCGGCTCGGCGAGCGAGAAGAGCAGGATGCGCAGATTGTTGTCGCGCGCGAACGCGCCGGCCGTACCGTCGATGACCTGCAAATTCTTTTCGATCAGCTCGGCGTAGGTCAGCGCCTCGTAGCGCTTGGCGTCGGGGTACTTCTTCGGGTCCTTATCGTACACATAATCGACGGCCTTGGCGGACAGCACCGCGTCGGCCTTCAATTCGGCGGCGCGCAGGACCATGCCCGTATCGGTCGAGAAATAGGGATACCCCACGCCGCAGGCGATGATGACCGCCTTGCCGGCGCGCAGGAGCGCGTCCGCCTTATACTGGTCGTACACGCCGCAGACCTGCGCCATCGGGATGGCCGAAAGCACCTCGGTCTCCAGCCCGGCCTTGAGCAGATAATCCTGTACCGCGAGCGAATTGATGACGGTGGCCAGCATTCCCATGTGGTCGCCGCGCACGCGGTCGATGTGCAGGCCCGCCTGCCGCGCGCCCCGCCAGATGTTGCCCGCGCCGATGACGACGGCGACCTCGGTGCCGAGGTCGGCGATACGCTTGAGCTGGGCGCAGATTTCCTCCAATCGGGCATTGTCGAAGATGCCGTCTGTTCCGCCGAGCGCCTCGCCGCTGAGCTTGACGAGCCCCCGCCTGTAAACCGGCTGTGTTTCCATTCGCCTTTCAACCTCCGTTCGGCCGCGGCGCGCGCAGCCGTTTTTTGATTCGCTGTTCAATCCGCAAAAGCCGCAAACTGTCTGTCGAGCCGATTGCGCCAGCCGATGCGGAACATCGTGTACGGCGACAGCGAGGTTTCCTGTATGTCCGTCGGCACATACCGCATCAGCTCGCCGGGACAATAGGCTTCGATGCGTTTGTCCTCGCCCGCCGCAAGATACGGCACATAGAGATCCTCCGCACCGAACAGGTGGAGCATCTCGTGCATATACATGCTCACGTTCGGCGCGTATTCGTAGGTATCGTCGGCCGTGTAGTACATCACGCAGCGCTCGGCTGCATACAGCCGGTAGTCATAATACGCACTGTTGCAGGAGAGCGCGTAGCTGCGGCCCTGCTTGTTCACATGCAGCATAACGCAATAGCCGTCGTACGCGTCGATGTCGACGCTCCGGCGCACGAACGGTTCCAGTCCGCCGTCGAAGATTCCGCCCGTCCAGCCGAAATCCATATAGTCCGAAGGCAGGACCGTTTCGGTGCGGAAGTACAGAGAATCCGCCTCGCCGGTGCAGGTCAGGGACAGTTCCACGCCCTCGGCCGCCGCCGACGCGTTGAGGAACGCCGTCCCCTCGCCGAGCATTTCCAGCACGCGGGAGACCTCCTCCCCGCTCCAGCCGCTCTCCGGGTCGGACAGGAAAACGTTGACAATCAGACACCGGCCGGTCAGGCTGCCGGCGCTGCCCTCGTCCATCCCGGTGTCGAAATCGGGCGACGAATGCCAGTCGGCAGTCCGTTCGGCCTCCCGCAGCGCATCGAGGTACGCAAAATAGGTGCCGCGCCGCAGAAACCAGCCGCTCCCCGTCCGAACGGCGCCGAAATACACGCCCTGCCCGCCCGGCGTCACCGCGTAAAGCGAGGCGCCCGCGGCGTTGATGTCGAGCACCTGCACGTCGTCGGCGGTGAAGAAATCGGTAAACGCCAGCAGGAAGTGCGACGTGATATAGGTCGCCCCGTCCCGCTCGCTGACGGCGGGACGGCCGTAAGCTGGATAGGCCAGGAATTCCTCCCGACCGGCGCCGCCCGCGCCGAACGCATCGTCGAACAGCGCGGTGATCTCGGCAAAATCGGCGTATTTTTCGCCCTGCTCGACGGGAAAGGGTGTATACGGGTCAACGGCGCCGTAATCCCCCTCCAGATACAGCCGGCCGCAGACGAAGATTTCGGTCAGCGCACGGTCGGCCTCCAGCAGCGCGGGAAGCGCCTCGGTCAGCTCGCCGATGTAAAATAGCTGCTCCTCGGTGGCATGCGCAAGGTCGATGGCGCTGACGGTCGGCGCGGGCGCGGGCATATCGGGGCGCGCGGTCCCGCCATCGCTCTCGTCCGGCGGCTGCGTCCGGACGCAGCCGGACAGCAGAAGCGCCGCCAGCAGCGTCAGCAGCGCGCAAAGCCGCCGCCCGTCCGTCCGATGCATGCCTCCCCGCCCCTTTCTTTCCTGTTTTATTCCAATATTATAGCACTGTTCGCCGCTTCGCGCAAGTCTTTTCTATTAACAAAACGCGCCGCCGTCGGCCAGCAGGAATCTCCTGCGCAGCACGCGGACGTCCTCCGCCGCCGGATCGAGGAACGCGGCGATGTACGACGGGTTGAGATAGCTCTCACCCGAGGCGTCCACCGTTGCGTCGAGCGCCAGCCCGTCCTCGGTCTGCGCGACGGCGCAGTCGCGGATCAGCGGCCGGATGTCCAGCGTGCGGACGCCCGATTTGCCGCGCTTTTCCACGGGCATCGGTCCGGCAAGCGCCCGCTCGGCTTCCGCGGCGGCGAGAGACGTAACTATACCTATTCGATAGACCGCGTATTTTATGCGCTTGACCGGGAAAACCGGCGCCGCCGCGGCCGTCACGCGCAGGCCCGGCGGAAACGCCGCCGCCAGCCGCGCGGCGATCTCGTCATAGCCGGCGCCGTCCATCTCCATATCGACGAACTCGCAGAGGCTCTCCTGATACATCGAAAGCGGCATGGAAAATACCATCTTCGGGTGCGGGTTGAAGCCCTCGGTCTGCCGGACGGTCAGTCCGCTGCGCTCGACGGCGCGGCGCACGGCGCGCTGAAGGTCGAGGTGCGAGATATAGCGCGCCATATCCTTCTTTTCAAAAAACACTCTTACGGGCAGCATGAACGTGTCCCTCCCAGACGGTTGGCGCCGCAGCCGGCGCACTGGGTGCGGCAGTCGGGCGTCGTAACGCCCGCGTGCGCCTTTTCGGATTCCCGAACCAGAAACGCGCGGCTGACGCCGCAGTCGATGTGGTCCCACGGCAGCAGCTCCGTATACGGACGGCGGCGGGCGGCGTAGAAATCGGGGTCGATGCCTGCGGCGGCGAAAGCTTCCATCCAGGTGTCGAAGCGGAAGAACTCGTCCCAGCCGTCCAGCCGCTGCCCGCGGTCCACCGCCTCGAGGATGGCGCGGGAAAGCCGCCGGTCGCCGCGCGCGAACACGGCTTCTATGTACGAAACATGCGCGTCGTGGTAGTGGTAGGTGATTTTGCGCGTGCGGATGGCGTCGCGGAGAAGCTGCTGCTTGCGCTCGAGCGCCGCAATCGAATCCTGCGCCTCCCACTGGAAGGGCGTAAAGGGCTTGGGGACGAAGCAGGACACGCTCACCGTCACGTTGAAGCCCTTGCCGTTGCGCTTGGTCTCGTAGAACGCGTCTACGATGCGCTGCGCGAGCGCGGCGATGCCCTCGATGTCCGCGTCGGTCTCGGTGGGCAGCCCGTTCATAAAGTAGAGCTTGAGCGCTGTGCGGCCGTTGTCGAACGCTTCACGGCAGCCGGCGAGAATCTCCGCTTCGGTGATGTTTTTGTTGATGACGTCGCGCAGGCGTTGGGTGCCGGCCTCGGGCGCAAAGGTCAGCCCGCTTTTGCGCACGCTCATCACCTTGCGCATCAGCTCGCCGTAAAACGCGTCGATGCGCATCGACGGCAGCGACAGGCTGATGCTGCGCGGCTCGGTCCAGCCGAGCAGCTCGTCGATGAGACGGCGGATCTCCGAATAGTCGCTGATGGAAAGCGAGGACAGCGAAATTTCCGAATAGCCGCTGTAACGGACGCAGTCGGCGGCGCAGGAACTGATTTTTTCCACCGACTTTTCGCGGTAGGGGCGGTACACGATCCCCGCCTGACAAAAGCGGCAGCCGCGGATGCAGCCGCGCGAGGTCTCCATCGTCACGCGGTCGTGCACGGTTTCGAGAAAGGGAACGGCGGCGTCGGTCGGGAAATAGGCCGTATCCAGATCAGGGATGACGCGCTTGGTAATCCGCGCGGGCGCCTCGGCGCAGTTGGGCGCAAAGGAGGCAAGCGTGCCGTCGGCATTGTACGTCACGTCATAGAGCGAGGGGACATAAAAGCCCTCCAGCCCCGCGGCGCGGCGCAGGAATTCGCGCTTCGACAGTCCGTTTTCGCGGCACTCATAATAGAGCGTCAGCAGCTCGGGGAGCGCTTCCTCCCCCTCTCCGATGGAGAAAATATCAAAAAAATCGGCCATCGGCTCGGGATTGTAGGTGCAGGGGCCGCCGCCGAGAATCAGCGGCGCGTCCTCCCCGCGGTCGCGCGCCAGCGGCGGGATGCCGGCGAGGCGCAGCATATTGACGACGTTGGTGTAGCAAAGCTCGTACTGCATCGTAAAGGCCACGACGTCGAACGCGTCGAGCGGGTCGCCGCTTTCGAGCGCGAAGAGCTTTGTACCGGTTTTGCGCAGCTCG
>ERZ827524.418-NODE-418-length-56655-cov-9.553622_pt1 | contig 56655 bp, 50 predicted proteins | sample MGYA00519702_ERZ827524 | MGnify/ENA primary metagenome ERZ827524 (study PRJEB31778, sample SAMEA3449341) | human gut metagenome | biome: human gut; feature: human-associated habitat; material: faeces | place: United Kingdom | collected 2010/2012 ...
CTCGCCATTGGCGTAGCCGTCGGTATCTACTTTGGGCTGAACAATATCCTCGGAAGGCTCTTTCTATTATTCACAATTATTTTAATATGCACAGGCCCGCTTATGGTATAAAATATAATAGATAATTGTCTGCAATATGCTTGTACTGTCGAAAGGATATCCGATGTATCGCTTTATTGCCATCCTTCTCATTTCAGCGCTGCTTCTGACAGGCTGTGCAAAAGCTGAGACGGATTCATACATACAGGTCATAGTGCCTGAGGGCGGCGGCTACGAGGCGGCAGTCACTCCCAAGCCTGCGGCTCCATCGTCTGCCTCGTCACCGTCTTTGACGCCATCGGAAGCCGCTTTCACGCCGCAGCCGGCTGTATCGCCTGCCCCGACGGCAAGGCCGACCGCATCGCCTGTCCCGACGGTAAAACCTGCGGCATCGCCCTCCCCGGCGTCCACGGTTATTTTAAAGGCATCTGACAGCGACTTCAACTCGGGCATACTTGAGCTTGTCAACCAATACAGGCAGCAGGCGGGGCTGAACACGCTTAAATACTCGGGCAAACTGCAAAAAGCCGCGGATATTCGCGCCCGCGAGATCGTAACCCTTTTCGATCACACCCGGCCAAATGGCGCCAGCTGCTCCACCGCCGTCACCGACGACGGTATAAGCTTCAGCGCATTTGGCGAAAACATATTTATGTGCAGCGGAGTGTCCAATGTTACATCAAAACTGATATTTGATGCCTGGATGGACTCTCCCAGCCACAGGGAAAACATTCTCAGGGAAGGCTTTACGGATATGTGTATAGGCATATATTCCGTTGGCGGCTCCACATACGCCGTTCAGCTGTTCGGCGCCGGCCTTTCCTGATGTATCGATATCATTCAGAAGGATTTTTTACAGGAGGCATTGTTTATGCAAAAAATCACAAAGGCCATCGCCTTTGCCATGGCGCTTACGCTTATCATGGCAATGCTTCCCGCCTTCGCCGCGGTATTCCACAGCGACGTGCGGGTAAAGCTCTCCATAGGCAGCGGCAGGTCATTTACATTCACCCCAGTAGGCGAATACACGCTGAAGGAAGCCGATAAGGGCGTGGGGACCGACGAGCTCACCATCGAGGCGGTGGGCAGCCGGGTATCCATAAAGCTGGGGGACAAGACCTACACCGGCCCCTCCCTTACGCTGGTCTCAAAAAACTACGGCCAGACCACCGACTATATCAGGCTCAAGAACGCAGAATACGGCACCTGCACCTACCTCGGCAACATGACATTTGACGTATACGAGGGCAGCATACGCGCCATAAACACGCTGCCCATCGAGCAGTACCTTTACGGCGTAGTGCCCCACGAAATGAGCAACTCCTTCCCGGTGGAGGCCCTTAAGTCACAGGCGGTGTGCGCCCGGGGCTATGCCGTCGCCCGCTGCTCAAGGTACGCCGCGAGCCGCTCATACGACCTTGTGGATACCTCCAAGGATCAGGTATACCGGGGCTACGCCAGCAAAAATACCCGCGCCATAGCGGCGGTTGACGCCACTAAGGGGCAGGTGCTGGTATACGACGGCGACATAATCGAGGCCTTCTACTCCGCCTCCAACGGCGGGCAGACCGAGCGCACCGGCAACGTATGGGAAAACGACCTCCCCTACTACACCCATGCCGACGACGTGTATGACCTGCTCAACAAGTCCAGCCTTGAAGAGAAGTCCTTTATTCCCGATGCATACGACGAGACGACAGAAAAGCTCATGGACAGCTCTGTGCTCACGGCTATAAAAAAGGCCGCCTATGCGGCCGCCGGGCAGGAGGTTGAGCTTCTCTCCACCGTAAAGGTTCTGGCCAAGGACCCCAGCGCCGAAAACGACCCGGAGCAGCGCTGCTACACTAACGTCGAGTTAACCCTGATGGTAGCGCCCAGGAACAACCCGGAGCAGGCAGGCCAGGTTACATTCACGCTGCCATTTGAGGAGCTCAGCTTCGGCAGCTATGAGAACACGCTGGGCCAGATAGGCGCGAAGAAGCGCAACCTCCGCATGTACGGCGCGGAGCGCGGCGAATACCATACCGCAGAAAACCAATACTCAGGCTGGTTCCTCACCCAGCGCCGCTACGGCCACGGAGTAGGTCTCTCACAGCGCAGCGCGCAGGAGCGCGCCCGTGCCGGTCAGAAGTACGAGGACATACTTGCCTTCTATTATAAAGACACGGCGCTGTACACCGTGGGCACCTACGACACCGCCCCCAGGATAAAGGCCGAGGGCTGCACCTTCCAGTCCTGCGGCATAAGCGGCATAAAGCCCGGCACGACCACAGAAAAGCTGCTGGGCAAGCTGCAATCCGACGGCGCACTCTCCATAATCGACAAGAAGGGCGCAAAGAAGGAAGGTACGCTGTGTACCGGCGATTCCGTCCGCAATACCTATGACAACGGCCTCGCCATATTCGACCTGCCAATAGTGATATACGGCGATGTGGACGGCAACGGCAAAATAGACAAGGACGACATAGCCGCCCTGCAAAAGCACCTGATAAGGTCCTCCATACTGGGCGGCCCTTACCTCATAGCAGCGGACGTAAACCACGACGAAACGGTGGATATAATGGATATGATACGGCTGATACAGTACGTATCCGACGATGCAAAGATAACTCAGGAGGATTAAAAAATGAAGACTTCCATTACATATAAGCGGGTCCTGTCTCTTGTTGCCATGCTGCTTTTAGTAGCGCTCCCCGCCATGGCGTTCGCCGCTCCCGAGCTTACCGCTACGGCGGACAAGACCTCCGTCACCGCCGGCGACACCGTCGTGGTGACTGTCACCCTTGCCGGCAAAAAGCTTTCCGCCGCCGAGGGCGAATTCTCCTACGACCCCTCCCTCCTCACCTTCACCGAGGGAGACGGCGGCGCGTCAGACGGGCGCATAGCACTGGTCTCCGCCGAGAAGGACGGCGCTTCCTCCCTTTCCGCCCGCATAACCTTTACAGCTGCCGGCGCGGGAGAGGCCAAAGTGGATTTCAACATAACCAAGGCTCTCAATTACAGCGGCGAGGATCAGGGTACAGCTGCAGCCTCAGTTACCGTATCTATAGCGGCCGCTCCCGCAGCTGCCCAGGCCGCCGCCCCCGACTACGCCACCGAGGGCATACTTGCCGAGGGCATAACCGATGAGGGCGGCCAGCAGATGTACATCTGGACCAATCTCGAAAACGTGACCATACCATCCAAGTATTCTGAGACAACGGTGGATTACAAGGGACAGACCGTGCCCGCCGTATCCGTTCAGGATTCCGACGCGCCCACCCTCCTCTACCTCTCCAATGCTTCGGGTGAAAATGGAGGCTACTACATATATGACGCCGCTAAGAGCTCTCTGTACAGGTATCAGACGGTAAGCTCCACCTCCCGCTCCTACATCATGCTGGAGCCGGACGGCTCCGTGCCGCTGCCCGATGGCTTTACCGAGACCACCATAACCATTGACGACAAGCAGGTCAAGGCATGGGCGGGACAGGACGCCCAGGGCACCGTATACCTCATATATGGCCGCAACCCCGACGGCGAGGTGGGCTACTATGTATACAGCGAGGCTGACAAATCCATACAGCGCTATGCCGTAATGCCCGCAAGGCCCGTAAGCCCCCAGCTGCCCGCGGAGGCCGCGCCCACTCCCGGTGTGGAGGAGCCTGCGGAGCAGCCCGAAAACGGCAGTAGCACCGGCATAGACCCCATCATTTTCTACGCGGCCTGCGGCGCGGCAGCCCTGCTGCTTATCGCCCTCATAGCGGTGATAGTAAAGCATTCCAACGAGGAAAAACAGCGCCGGGAACGCCTTGCCAGGCGGCGTGCCCAGCGGGAAAAAGAACGTTCGGAGGCCAAGGCCAGCGTTGAAGAATAACCGATAATTATAAAGCGTCCTGTATGCTGCATATTGCAGCATACAGGACGCTTGCTTTTTGCGTATGCGTCTATGCCTGAGGCCGTTCTGACGTCCTTATATTATTCCTCTTCCTCTTCCTCGGGCAGGGTAGCATTATGGTATACGTCCTGAACGTCGTCATCGTCATCGAAGCGTTCCAGCATCTTCTCGATCTTCTCCACAAGTTCTTCGTCCTTAGTGGCGTCCACGGTATTCTGAGGGAACATGCCTATCTCGGCGGAGAGGAAGCTGAGGCCCTTTGCCTCAAGCGCTTCTCTTACCACTGAGAAGTCGGTGGGCGCGGTGTATATCTCATACACGTCGTCCAAAGCGTTGAAATCTTCAGCGCCGGCGTCAAGAGCTTCCATCATGAGCTCGTCCTCATCTATGGAAGCGCTGCGCTCTACCACTATGAGACCCTTCTTGTCGAACATCCAGCTTACGCAGCCGGTGGCGCCCATGCTGCCGCCGCTCTTGTCGAATATATGGCGTATCTCGGAGGCGGTGCGGTTACGGTTGTCGGTAACGACTTCTACGATTATCGCTGTACCGCCGGGGCCGTATCCCTCGTAGGTGATCTCCTCGTAGTTTACGCTGCCCATTTCGCCCGCGGCCTTCTTTATGGAGCGGGAAATGTTGTCGTTAGGCATATTGTTTGCCTTCGCCTTGGCTATGACGTCCCTCAGCTTGGAGTTGTTGTTGGGGTCGCTTCCGCCCTCTTTAACGGCTATGGCGATCTCTCGGCCTATCTTTGTAAAAATCTTGCCGCGCGCGTTATCTGCTTTTTCTTTTTTATTTTTGATATTGGCCCATTTGGAATGTCCTGACATAGTAGGTTTCTCCTCCTAAATAAATCAACGTCTCATTATAGCACCATATACGGGGATTATTCAAGTATTCTGCGCTATCTCATCGTATTTTTGCTTTAACTTTTGCATATCCTCCCATGCCTCCCGCTTCTTGGATTCGTCCCTCAGCAGCGCGGCGGGATGATATGTGGGCAATATCCACACTCCCTTCTTTTCTTTCCACACTCCCCTGTCTCTCGTTATCCTTACATTCGGATCGTAAACATACTTCGCCGCGGTAGCGCCGAGGCATACGATTATCTTAGGCCTTATAAGGGCGAACTGCGCTCTTAAATAGGGCAGGCATGCGTCGGCCTCGCTCTCCTCCGGGGTACGGTTGTTTGGCGGGCGGCACTTGACTACGTTGGCGATGTATACTTCCTCCCGCCTGAACCCTATTGCGCCTATCATCTTATCTAACAGCTGCCCCGCCCTGCCAACGAAAGGACGGCCGGACAAATCCTCATCCCGCCCAGGCCCCTCGCCTATGAACATTATAGTGGCTTTAGGGTCGCCTTCACCTATCACTATATTGGTGCGCTGCTCGCAAAGTCTGCATTTTTGACAGCCGTTAATTTCGGAATAAAGCTCTTTCCAATAGTATTTTGTCATATCCAGCCCTCTTATTATAAAAGTTATAAAAGTGAGTTTTAACTATCTTAAATGGATCTCGCATTATAATTTAGAAATATTTACATCTTTTGAAGCGAAGTAATGGTTTACAGTTCATTTTACACCACTGAGCAACAATAACACAAATAAAACTGCCCGATTTTTGAAATCCACCTATAATTTCAATTGCAAAGGCAGAGGAAATACTATATAATTAAAAATTATAGGTGGAATGGATATTAGTTTTAATCATCTTAGCACTTTAACCGTAAACAGGCAATACGGGAACAAATAATTCCCCGTTGGCTTTTGCGGATACAATACAACCAGGAGGAACAAACAACAACAATGCCGGCCGATCTGGATCTTTACAGCATATTCTGTACCGTCGCCCGCTGCGGCAGTCTCTCACATGCTGCAAGGGAGCTTTACGTGAGCCAGCCTGCCATCAGCCAGTCCATGCACAGGTTAGAGTACATGCTGGGCTGCACTCTCTTTACCCGCACCAGCCGTGGCATTACCCTGACAAGCGAAGGACGTATGCTTTACAGCTATGCCGATAAGGCAATAAGTCTCATATCAGCGGCCGAGGACAAGCTGAACCGCATGCGCACATTGCAGTCAGGCGGCCTTATGATAGGCGCCAGCGACACTCTGTGCCAGTTTTTCCTGCTGCCCTACCTTGAAAAGTTCCATACAGAATATCCCGAGGTACAGCTTCAGGTCACAAACCGTACTACCCCTGACACCGTCGAACTGCTCAAGGTCGGCAAGGTAGATATAGCCCTCGTCAACCTGCCGGTAGTAGACAGCGCCCTCTGCGTCCGCGATGTTCTCAAGGTACACGACGTATTCGTAGCTTCTGACAGGTTCGCCCACCTCAAGGGCCATAAGGTCACCATGGCCGAGCTGGCCCGTGAGCCTCTGGTACTCCTTGAGCAGGCTTCCAACTCCAGAAAATATCTGGACGACTTTGCCTCCGTCTGTAGTGTGACGCTGCACCCCGAGATAGAGTTGGGCGCTCACAGCCTGCTGGTAAACTTCGCCAAAATAGGCCTTGGCATAGCGTGCGTCACTTATGAATTCGCCAGCGAAGCCATAAACAGCGGAGAGCTGTTCAAGATAGACCTTGCAGAGCCCATGCCTTCAAGAGGCATAGGACTTATCTCTCTGGAGGGCGTACCTCTTTCCGCAGCCGCGGAGAGGTTCATCAATATCGTGATGGAAAACCGGAACGTTCAGGCCTAGCACCAGGTATATTATGGAATCAAGACAGCCGAGCAACAATCATGGAAATACCGGAAAAAAGGGAAAGCACTCGCTGCTTTCCCTTTATGGATATACGCTCTGCCTGCTGCTTCTCAGCGCGGCTATATTCGCCTTTGCATACGACGCGGGCGGCGCAAATGTATTAAAAGAAGAGGAACTGCGCAAGGCTGAAGAGGAAGCAGCGGCAATAGAAGCCGCCAAACCTACCCCTATTCCCCGTGCAGTCTCCACCGCCACTGCGGGCAGGCTTATTCCCTTCCTCGAAAACAGCCTGTGGGGATACAAGAACACATCGGGCGAGATAGTCATACTCCCCGCCTTTTCCGCCGCAAACGAATTTGACGGTAACGTAGCCTTTGCCGCAAAGGACGGCCTGTACGGCTTGATTGACAGATCCGGCGCGTGGATAGCCGAGCCGGCATGGTCGTCAGTATCCGACTTCGCGGAGGGTATGGCAGCGGTTGAAAAGGACGGCAAGTGGGGTTATATTGACGCTTCCGGCAATATAAAGATAGACTATAGCTACAGGGAGGCCGGCCCCTTCGGCTGCGGAAGGGCCGCCGTCCGCACAGCTTCCAGTTTCGGCTACATTGACGTTATGGGCAACATTGCCATATCCGAAAAATGGTCCTCCGCCAATGTATTCTCAAATGACCTCGCCTTCGTCTCTCTGTCCTCCAAGAGCTATATAATCGACAAGGTGGGCAAGGCGCTCATAACCCTCAACGCCGGCTCTTCAGGCGAAGGCTATAAAGAAGACTTTGCCCTGATAACCGACAGCGGCGGCTGCTATTATATAAACAAATACGGCAAGAGCGCTTTCAAAAAGACATACTCCGCCGCAAAGCCCTTTTCGGGAGGATATGCGGCTGTGCGCATCGACGGGCAGTGGGGCTTCATAAATACCGGCGGCGCCACACTCATAGCTCCTCAATACGCTGACGTCCACTCGTTTTCCGGGGGTTACGCGGCGGTTAAGAACGGCGAAGGGCTATGGGGCTATATAGACCCCTACGGCGAGCTTAAAATCGACTACCGTTACTCCGAGGCCGGTGATTTCAAAGACGGCTTTGCGGTATCCATGAAGGATGGAAGCTGGTACATAGTAGACAAGAGCGGCAGCGAAGCGCTGCTGTATTAAAAAAGCGGCGAAAGCCGCTTTCAGAGTGTCAAAAAAGTGGCTGAATGCCACTTTTTTGAGTTTTACGGGTTTTGCCTCTCGCATTCGCTCCCGGGCGGCAAAATCCGCAAAGTACGAAAACCTCTGGGTTTTCATCCGTTCTGACGCACATGTCGTCAGAGCCGGATTAAACATAAGGGGCTGCGGCCCCTTATCAACCCTGGGGTTTTTTGACAGACTGAAAAGCGGCTTTAAGCCGCTTTTTTGATTTTTCTAATTATTTTTTATTATTTTTTACTTCGCCTCGGGGTTCTCCATTACGCCCATGAACAGCGGCACGCCGGTCTCGGTATCCACTATGGCGTATACGAAGGGCTTGTCGAAGGTCAGCACTATGGGCTCATCCGCAGGGAGCGCGCAGCGCTCCGCCGTGGCGATCTCGGTAACGGCGGCGGCCTCGGTGCCCTCCTCGTTCACGTCCACCTTTACCCTCTGGAAGACATAGGATATGTACAGCGGCCCGTCAACGCCCCTGCCCGCGCCGGTAAGGTCGGCAAGGAAGGGGTCGAAGGCGTCGGTCATTCCCATGGCCTTGAGGGCGTCGGTCAGGTATACCGAGTATTCGGTATCAAACTTGGGCATGTTGACGGTCACGAAGGTATCCGCCTTTGCGGCGGCCAAGGCTTCCTTCAGCTTTGCCCCCGTGAAGCCTGCGGCATAGCCCCGTGCGTCGCCGCTGCCGGGCTTAAGGGCTATAAAGGCCAGCCTGCCGTCGTCATAGGGCAGCATTATGCCCTCCGCGTCCTCGGTCTTTATGTAGCTCTCATAGGCCTCGAACATGTTCATGAAAGGCACGGTAACGGCGCTGCCGTCCGCTTTGGTGAATTCCCTGTCATATGTGTCCTGGCCTTCAAACTTATGTGCCCATTCCGCCTTCATGTAGAGGGCGTTGAGCAGCACCATTATGGTGTCCTTGTCGTAATTGTCATCGTGGAGCTTGGGTATCATGCCGTTGGTCTTGTCGTTCACCCACTTGTTTATTGCCTTCAGAGCCCCGTCGCTGGGCAGGTCGGCGCTGTATATGTCGGGGCCGAAATACGCCTTTACGGTCTTTAGCCATTCCTCCTCTATAACGGCCTTGTCGTCGTCCGTCCAGATGGAGTTGGCAAGGTCGAGCTTGGTGCTGCCGCCGGTCTTTTCAAGCTGTGCGGCTATATCGGCGGCGAGGGCGGAAACGTAGTCCCAGTCTGCTCCAAGTATCTTCTCGAATTCCGCCTTTGTGTTCTCATTTGCTCCGGGCATGAGCATGGCAAGGCAGAGATAGGCCGAAAGCGGGGAAAGCACGGGGTTTTCGGCTTCCTGCGCCGCCGCGTACTGCATCAGCCCCGCGCCAAGGTCGCCTATCATGGTATAGTCGGTCACTTCGGGCAGCGTCACATCCGCCGCATTTACGCCATCGGTAAGGTTCTTCACTCCGCCGGACGCGGCGCAGCCGGTGAGCATGGCGGCGCACATAGCGAGGGCGATCAGCTTTATCAGTCTTTTCTTCATAGCAAAAATATCCTCCGTATTGCGGTTATCTGTATATTAAACGGTTTACCTTACTGCAAGGTTGCATGTTAATTTATTATTTTGTTTGCTTATACCGCAAAAGATGCTACAATAGACTAAATCAAGCATACATGGGAGAATTGTATGAATATACGCGACGATGCGCAGCTCATTATAAAAGAAGCCATTGACCGGGCGATGCCGGACAACGCAGTAAAGGCAGCCCTCGGCTCCGTCAGCCTGCCCCATAAGGTCAAGCTGGTGGCAATAGGCAAGGCGGGTTATCAAATGGCCAGGGCGGCATATGATCACCTTGGCAGCCGCATAGAAAAGGGCGTGATCATAACCAAGTATGGCCACTCCGCAGGCAGCTTTTCGGAGGATATCGCCATATATGAGGCGGGGCATCCTGTGCCTGACGGCAACTCCGTGCGCGGGGCGGAGGCGGCCCTTTCCCTTGCCCATAGCCTGACCCCAAAGGATACGCTGATATTCCTGGTTTCCGGCGGCGGCAGCGCCCTGTTTGAAAGCCCGCTGGTATCGCTGGAGGAATTGCAGGACGTGAACAGGCAGCTGCTGGCCTCCGGCGCCGATATAACCGAAATGAATACCATTCGCAAGCGGCTCTCCGCAGTAAAGGGCGGCAGATTCGCCATGGCCTGCGGCGGTGCGCGCATAATCGCAATAATACTTTCCGATATAATAGGCGACCCTCTGGACATGATAGCCTCAGGCCCCGCCTGCCCCGACAGCTCTACCAATGCCGACGCCCATGCCATAATTTCCAAGTACGGCCTGAAGCTTTCCGACAAAGCTCTGTCCCTTATGGATGTCGAGACTCCCAAGGAGCTAAATAACGTTGAAACCATCGTCACCGGCAGCGTAACCCAGCTCTGCGCCTCCGCCTCGGAAACTGCCAGGCGGCTGGGCTACAGGCCCGTTGTTCTCACGGCCTCGCTCTGCTGCGAAGCAAAGGAGGCGGGAAGCTTCTTAGCCTCCGTCGCCCAGTATCACAGGGGCGCCGGGGAACCCCTCGCCTTCATTGCGGGCGGAGAAACTGTCGTGCGCATAACCGGCAAGGGCTCAGGCGGCCGCAATCAGGAGCTGGCCCTGTCCGGCGCTATGGGCATCGCGGGCATGAAGGACGTATGCCTCTTCTCCGTAGGCTCGGACGGCACCGACGGCCCTACCGACGCGGCGGGCGGCATAGTCACCGGAGAAACCAAGGGACAGCTTGAGGCGCTGGGCATTTCCATACCCGACGTGCTGAAGGACAACGACTCCTACAACGCCTTAAAACAGATAGACGGCCTTATATTCACAGGCCCCACAGGAACCAACGTGAATGACGTGTGCTGCTTATTGATAAAATAATATATTCCCCTCTTTTTGAGGGGCTTCTTTATTTTTACAGCTTATATGCTATAATATACCTATAATAATTACTTTTGGAGGAGCTTATTCATGGAGCAGGATATCCGCTACTTAACCTTGCTTTCAAAGGAGTTCCCTTCGGTACAGTCCGCCTGTGCGGAGATAATAAAGCTGGAGGCCATACGCAGCCTTCCAAAGGGCACCGAGCACTTCATGAGCGACATACACGGCGAGCATGAGGCCTTCCTCCATATACTCAACAACGCCTCCGGGGCCATATGCGAAAAGATAGAAGAGCTGTTTGAAAGCACCCTGACTTCAGAGGAACGCCGCGGCCTTGCGGTGCTCATATACTATCCCGTGGAGACCCTCCACGGCATACACGAAAGGGCCTCCTTCGGCCTCAACGACTGGTACAGGGTGACGCTGCACAGGCTGATCGAGATGGCCCGCTACACCGCGTCAAAGTACTCCCGCTCCAAGGTGCGCAAGGCGCTGCCACAGGACTTTGCCTACATAATGGAGGAGCTTCTCAATCCACAGGACCAGCACAACAAACATACCTATTACGACAACATAATCCGCTCCGTAATAGACACCGGCATGGCGGATACTCTCATAACGGAGCTTTGCACCTTCATAAAGCGCATGGCCGTGGATACCCTGCACATAGTCGGCGACATATTCGACCGCGGCCCCCACGCCGACGTAATTTTGGACAACCTCATGGGCCACCACAGCGTGGACATACAGTGGGGCAACCACGACGTGCTGTGGATGGGCGCGGCCGCCGGCAGCCCGGTGTGCGTGGCCATCGCCGTAAAGAACTGCATACAGTATGACAACATGGATATGCTGGAAAACGCCTACGGCATAAACCTGCTGCCCTTAGCGGTGTTCAGCGACGTCACATACAGGGATGCGGCGGTATTCCGGCCCCGGGTCCTGCCGGCGGGACACAGCCTGCCCCGGGACAGCGAGCTGTTCTCCCGTATGCACAAGGCGATGTGCGTAATAATGTTCAAGCTGGAGGGGCAGATAATAGCCCGCCGGCCGGAGTACCAGATGTCTGACCGGGATATGCTCTCCCGCATAAACTACAAAGACGGCACCATAGAGATAGACGGCACGGTATACCCCCTCCGGGATACCGACTTTCCCACCATAGACCCCGCCGACCCCAACAAGCTCACCCCCGAGGAGCAGGATATCATAGACGGCCTTGTCTCCAGCTTCCGCCGCAGCGAAAAGCTCCAGATCCACACCCGGTTCCTCTATTCCGTAGGCTCCATATACCGCAGGCACAACGGCAACCTGCTCTATCACGGCTGCATACCCTGCGACGGCAATGGCGAGTTCATGGAGTTTTCCCTTTATTCCGATACCCCCCTCAAGGGACGGGCATTTCTGGACTGGGCGGACAGGCTGGCGCGGCAGGGCTACTTCGCTCCCGATGGCAGCATGGAGCGGCTGCGCGGGCTGGACTTTCTCTGGTTCCTCTGGTGCGGCCGGAATTCCCCGATTTGCGGCAGGACAAAGATAACCACCTTCGAGCGGGCTCTCATCGAGGATAAAGCCTCATATACGGAACCCAAAAACCCCTATTACGTCTACTACGGCAGCGAGGAATTCTGCCGCAGGATACTGGACGACTTCGACCTGCACAAGCCCTGGAGCCGCATCATAAACGGCCACATGCCAGTAAAGGTAAAAGAGGGGGAAGACCCCAGAAAGGGGGGCGGCCGCCTGGTAGTCATAGACGGCGGCTTCTGCAAGGCCTACCACAAGCAGACAGGCATAGCGGGCTACACAATGTTCTTCAGTTCCCACGGAATGCGCATCGCCGCCCACGAGCCCTTTACCACCCGGGAGGAGGCAATACACGGCAAGAAGGATATAACCTCACATTCCTTTATAGTGGAAAACCTTCCCCGCAGGCTCATGATATCCGATACCGACGCCGGAGAGGGCATAAAGCGCCGCATAGAGGATCTTAACGCCCTTCTCGACGCCTACCGCAGCGGCACCATAAAGACGGACTCCACCGGCAGGATATAAGAGCATCAAAAAAGTGGCTGAACGCCACTTTTTGGGTTTTTCCGGCTTTGATGCCGTTACTTCTTTCTCTTTATGGCAAGCGCGGCCTTTTCCGTCACCTTGCCCTTGATGCGCATCAGGCTGTCCTGCGCCGCGGCGTAGCGGTGGGTCTTATCCTCAGAGAGCAGCATGGAAAGGGACCTCTTGAGCACCTCCTTCGTCTCCTCGTCCTCGAAGGCGCCGTTTATGGCGTTCATCAGGCCTATGGGATCCCGTTTCAGGTCGGTGAGGGTGCGGGCGTCAGTGCTCTTGCAGAATGCAAAGAGCTTGTTGACGAACTGCTCCCGAAGCTCCATATCCATATCATCCACCCATGCCCTGAGGGTCTTGTCCTTGCGCTTGCTGCTGCTCTTTATATCCTCGCTGTATATGAATTTCGTGCCCATCAGCTCCCATGAGAAGCCATCGTGCTGCCATACCCCTACGGCGTTGCTCTTTACCGCATGGTACTGATCCTCGTGATCCAGAAGTATTCCCACTATATCCGCCTCGGGCAGCAGGGTAGTCATGAGTCCGCGTATGCGGCCGTAATTTTCCAGGGTTATCTGGCTCGTCGGGAAGCCCGGGCCGTCGTTGTTGTATACGGCGGTTATGTGCTCCTGCGCCTCGGGCAGGCAGTATGCCGCCGCGTATACTGCAAGGTTGCCTCCCTTGGAGTGGCCGGTGATTATGAGGTCCTTATTCCAGTCCGCCGCCACCATGTTCAGGTAATTTGCCGCATCGCTCTGGGCCGGTACGGGGAACATGTAGCACATGTTGAAATTCTCCTTCCAGCCCACTATGGTGTCGTCGGTACCCCGGAAGGCTATGCAGCGTATCCTGTTTTCGATGGTGAAGGTGACCGCGCTGAACTGCTCCTCCTTCTCCTCGCTGGTCTCGGCGGTATAGCCGGATAATACCACGCTGCCAAACCTCTCGCTGTTCCCCGCCGCCCTGAGCAGGTCGTGTATGCTGTCCGGTACTACTATGCCAAGCCTGCCGCGGCTGTCGGGATACTTAAGAAAGTACTCCTCCGCCGCCCGCTTTAGGGTTATGCCCTCAACCACGGTATTGGGCACTATGTTGGAATAATCCACATACGACAGCTCCGCGAATATCAGTCCGTCCACCTCGTTGAAGGGCCTTTCCGAAAAGGTCAGGTCGCCGCGCCACTGTATGTAGTCCATCATGTTAGCCATATAATTCGCCTCCGTTTTTTATTTCCCGGAAAATATCCGCTATTTGCCGCTGCTGCCGAGGCTGCCCGTCATGCGCAGCGACTTCATCTCCATAAGCTCGTCATAGGGTATCTCGGTTATTTCCGTCTCCGGCACCGGCAGCAGCACCGCCTGGCACACCGCCTTAGTTATGTAGTATACGTTGAAGCGCTCGCCCCGCTCCTTCAGCCCCTCCAGGTATTCCCCTGCCGATTCCTTCGCAAAGTACAGCGGGACGGTGTTCAGGTTTGTCATGGGCACGAACCATTCCCCCCGGTAGCCGGAGTCTATCACGCCGCAGCGCTTGCCTATCCCCCTTGAGCCTGTGGAGCCCCGCTCCTGTATCTGAAAATAATACCCGGGCTCAAAGGCGCTGGCTATGCCGGTGGGCAACAGCTTTGTCTCGTGGGGCTCGAGGCGTATATACTCCCCGTCAAAGGCGAGGAATATATCGTATCCCGCGTCCTCGTCCCTCTTTGAGGGTATTATGCCGTCCGGCCTTACCTTCGCAAACCACAGCTTTACCATACCTATTCCCCCTAATTGTATGTACACATATTATAAAACATCCGGGTGTTGCAGCACAACACCCGGACAGTGAAGTTTTTTCGGCTTACTTCTTTTTCCTTATCAGCCCCACCGCTATGAGGGCGGCTAAGGCGGCGAGGCCGCCGCCGATTATCATGGGCGCGCCGCCGCCCTTGGGGGGCAGGTACGCAGGCGCGCCGGTGCTCACCGGGGCGGGCTGCTCCGCCGCGGGTGGAACCTCCACAGTCGGGTCGTCAAGGCTTATCCAGAGATTGCGGTAGCCGTACCAGTAGCCGATAAAGCCCCATCTGCGGCCCTCCCCGTCGGTATAGGTCGTGTCCACGGTTATCTTGTCGCTGCCAAATGCGCCGAGGCTTAGGTCAAAGGCCTTCCTCTCGGAGCCGGGGTAGTCGTAGAATATTATGGTATCCCCCGCCCCCTTGGCGGCGTCCACCTCTGCGTCCTCATGCTTTATCTCGTCCTTATGCTCCCTTTCAAACTCCACCCAGTCGTATTTCACCTTGAAGTCATAGAGGTTTATCCAGCCGCTGCCGTCGCTTATCAGCGCCCACTGAGCGCCGTTCCCATCGGTATAGAGCCACTGGCAGACGGTCTCGTTTCCGTTGTCGATGCGCCTTATTTCCCCCTTGTCCGGCGCCTTGTATACCGGGGCGGAGCCGCCCTCGCCGGAGGCTATGTAGGTCCTGCCGGCCTGATAGGTGCATTGGTCGCTGTGCCTTTTGTAAAAGCTGTCCTCCGGCTCAAGTATCACGTCCGCAAGCGCCATACAGGGCAGGAGCAGCATTGCCGCCGCAAGCAGCGCGCAAAAGATCCTTTTCATATTATCCGTACCTCCTTAAAATATCAGCTTTATCACAAGCCCCGTCCCAAAGGAGAGGGCGTTCATGCACAGGGAAAAAAGCATGGGGCGGGCTATTTTGGCGGCGCGCCTTTTGTAGGCGTATCCCTCCGCCAGCACAGCTAAAAGCTCCGTCACGGCGGCCGCCGCCGGGTAAAGCCCCGGCCTCAGGGCCTTCGTCAGCAGCGAAAGGTATACCACCGCCGGGTTGGTCATAAGGTTTGCAAGGGCGATAAGCCCTATATCCTCCCTCTTTTTCAGCAGCAGGGCGGCGGAAAGCTCTATCAGCTCCGTCAGCAGCAGCGATAAGCCCATGGCGCGCAGCATCACCTTTTGCCCACCCCCACCCGTATCAGCATTATGGAGATCAGGCAGATCATGGCGTAATCCTGCCCGCTGCCGGAGGCCCCGGAAAAGGCGGGCAGCATGCCGAGGAAAAGCCCCAGGGTGAGCAGGCCGAAGGCGGTGGCCCTGCCCTCCCTCAGTATATCCCTTGCGGCGTACAGCGTTACGGGCATGGACATATTAAACAGCAGCAGCCCCAGCGCGCCGGGCAGCGGGAATGCGGAAAATATCAGCGCTATGGCGGCGGCGCTCAGCGTGACGGTGGCGGAGCGCACCTCCCCGAAGCGGTCCGAGGCAAAGCCGCCTATGCACTTTCCGCCCACCACGCACAGCGCGGCTATCCACGCCCACGCGCCGGCCCTCCACGGGAAGGACATTATCACCCCGCCGTAGCTCCTTAGCGTCACCACCGCCAGCAGGCTCATAAGCCGCAGCCACTGCTCCCGTCCCCGGGGCAGCTCGGGGCTCCCCGGCCCTGCCCCGTCTTTACAGCACGTCATGATCGCCACCGCGCAGGCGAGCATAAGGCAGGCGGCGAAGGCGGCAAGGCTCCGCCCCGCCCGCGAGGCCAGCGCACCGAGGAATATGCCCATTGCCCCGGGGGAAACGTATATGCCAAGGTATTTTGCCCCCTCCGTCACCGCCATTACGTCCGCCCCGCCGCCTATATGGAAGGCCGCGTTGCCCAGCCCGCATACGACGGCGGTGAGCATGGGGGAGGGCAGCAGCCCGCCCAGGGCCACCATAAGGCAGCCTATGGCGGAAAAATATCTGCCGCCGCCATATCTGTCCGCCAGCACCCCTATTGGGAGCTGCATGGCGAAGGCGCAGAAGTTGTATATGAGCAGCGCCATGGCCTTATCCGAGGCCGCCCGGGCCGCAGGCAGCACTAACATTGCGCAGCACAGGTCCACGGCAAAATGCGCCGCGGAATACGCCGCCACAAGCCTTTTTTCGCCCTTTCCCAGCATAGCCCCACCTCCGGTATCCTTATATAAATTATAACGCAATTATACCAGAAAAGGCCGCGCCGTACAGCAAATATTGCCGCAGCTTATTGACGGCGGCAGCCGGCGCGGGTAAAATCTTAAATATAATTTAGGAAAAAACGGCAAAGCTCCTCAAAAAAAACACCGACACGAAAGGACGCACGCACTATGATAACTTTGCTCACAAGGCAAGACATGGCAAAGGTGTTCACAATGGCGGAGGCGGTACAGGCGGCTAAGGACGCCCTCGCGCTCTATTCCGCAGGGGACACGGACATACCCCTCCGCGCAAACCTGCCGGTGCCGGCATATAACGGCTCGGCATTGTACATGTACGGCTATGCCCCCGGCGCATCCGCATTGGGCGTAAAGATAGTTTCAGTATATCCGGATAACCCCAAGCGGGGCCTTCCCAGCGTCCCCGCCACCATGGTTTTGATGGACGACTCCACCGGCGCGGTATGCTCGGTGATGGACGGCACATACCTGACGCGGGTGCGCACGGGCGCTGTGGCCGGCGCGGCTACAGACCTTCTCGCCCGCAGGGACAGCAGGGTTTTCGCCCTCTTCGGAGCGGGAGGTCAGGCGGAGGGCCAGCTTGAGGCCGTTCTCACCGTACGGGATATAGAGCTTGCCAAGGTCTACTGCCGCACCTTTGAGAAGGCAGAGGCCTTTGCCAGAGCAATGAGCGAAAATTTCGCGGGCAGGTTCAAGACGAAGATAGTCGCCGTCCATTCCCCCGAGGAGGCCATAGCCGACGCGGACGTAATCACCGCCGCCACCACCGCCACCTCTCCCGTATTCGACGGCAGGCTCCTGAAGCCCGGCGCCCACGTGAACGGCATAGGCTCCTTTACCTACGACATGGTAGAGATAGACTCCTACACGCTGACCCATGCCGGCAAGGTCTATGCGGACACGCTGGAGGGTGTGCTCGGCGAGGCGGGCGACATACTTCAGCCCATTGACCGGGGCGAGTACAGCAAAGACCGCATGACAGGCGAGCTGGGCCAGCTCATAAACGGCGCTGCCCCCGGCCGGGAGAACGACACTGAGATAACCTTCTTCAAGTCCGTAGGCTCTGCGGTGCTGGATCTTGTCGCCGCCCGGCGCATATACGCCAAGGCGAAGGAGATGGGGATAGGATTAAAGGTCGAGATGTAACGCTTCGCAGAAGCGGCCCTTCGGCCACCTCTGCGGCATAAAAAAGGAACGGCGGATACCGTTCCTTTTTTGTCCTGTCTTTACCCTTATAGCTTTTCTTTATCGTTTTAGCAATATCTCAAAATAATCTTTAAATCGCTCCCGCGGCTGTGGAAAAGGCACACCTGCCATGTTAGAATTTGGCTGTAAGAAAATTCTTACAAAATTTAACGAAGTATTTCCTTTATCGCGGAAATCGCCGCGTCCACGTCACATTCCGTGTTGGCATAGCCAATGCTGAAGCGCACCGTCCCCTGAGGGAAGGTGCCCAGGGTTTTATGGGCGCTGGGAGCGCAGTGCAGCCCGCAGCGGGTCATTATGCCCCGCTTGTCCAGCTCGTACGCTACCTCGGCGTTGTCGTGGCCGGTAAAGTCTATTGATATTACGCCTACCCGTTTATTTATTTCTTTGGTACCCGTAAGGCGCAGCGGCAGGCCCTCTAGGCCATCCGTGAAGCGTTTTGTAAGCTTCTCCTCGTGGGCGCGGAAGGCTTGGACGCCCTTATCCAGTATGAAGCCCAGCGCTGCGTTGAGGCCGAATATGCCGGGGATGTTCAGCGTGCCGGATTCAAACCTGTCCGGCATATAGGGAGGGAGCAGCTCGCTGTCAGATGCGCTGCCCGTGCCACCGGATATCAGCGGCTCTACCCGCTTTGCGAACTCCTCATCAAGCATCAGCGCGCCTATGCCCTGGGGGCCCAGAAGCCCCTTATGGCCGGGAACGCACAGCGCCGATAAGCCCAGCTCCTTCATGTTTACCGGGTAATGCCCGGCGGTCTGGGCCGCGTCCAGTATTACCGGCAGCCCCCGCTCTCTGCATATATCGCTTATTTCCTTCACGGGAAGCAGCGTACCGCAGACGTTTGAGGCGTGCATTATGGCTACAAGCCTTGTATTGGGCCTGATAAGGGGCAGGATATCCTTTGGGTCGGTGATGCCGCGGCTGTCGGCAGGTATCCTTGAGAACTCCACCCCCTGAGCCTCAAGCTGGCGTATGGGCCGCATCATGGCGTTGTGCTCAAGGCTGCTGACTATAACGTGGTCGCCCGGCCTGAGGAAGCCCTTGAGCAGCATGTTCAGCCCCGCCGTCATGCCGGGGGTGAACACCGCGTGGGTGATGTCCTCTGTTCCAAAGAGCGTGCAAAGCCGCTCGCGGCACTCTATGAGCACCATCTCCGCCTCGCTTGAGGCCTCGTAGGTGGAGCGGTTTACATTGGCGCCTATGTTGTTTACATAGTCCAGCATGGCCTCCCCCACGCCTGGGGCCTTTGGGAAGGAAGTCGCTCCGTTGTCGAGATATATGGACATAGGCAATTACCTCATACTTTTATTTTGCTGATAAGGGGGACAGTCCCTTTTCAGATACAGTTTATCACACCTATGGCTTTTGTCCACAGGTGAAAAAGCAAAAGGAGTTATTATTTATTATGAAAAAGAATCTTCCCGTATTGCTTACCGGCGTAATCGTCGGTATCGCGGCGCTGGTGCTCACAGCCTTCGGCAACCCTGCCAACATGGGCTTCTGCATCGCCTGCTTCCTGCGCGATATAGCCGGCGCCCTTAAGCTTCATTCCGCCGGAATCGTACAGTATGTGCGCCCTGAGATCGTGGGCATCATCGCCGGCGCTGCCGGAGCCGCCCTCATCAAGAAGGAATGGAAGGCCGTCGGCGGTTCTTCCCCCTTCACCCGCTTCGTTCTGGCCATCTGCGTAATGATAGGCGCTCTGGTATTCCTGGGCTGCCCCCTGCGCATGGTTATCCGCATAGGCGGCGGCGACCTGAACGCCGTTGTCGGCCTTGTGGGCTTTATCGCTGGCATCTTTGTAGGTACCATAGCCCTCAAGAAGGGCTTCTCCCTCAAGCGCAACTACGCTGAGCCCTGCATCGACGGCGCCTGGATGCCTGTACTGATGGTCATCCTGCTGGTGCTGGCCGGCCTCGCCCCTGCCCTGTTCGCCCAGAGCACCGAGGGCCCCGGCTCCATGCACGCCCCTATAATACTTGCTCTTGCAGCCGGTATCGTAGTGGGTATTCTGGCACAGCGCAGCCGTTTCTGCATGGCAGGCGGCATACGCGATACCATCATGTTCAACCAGTGGGGCCTCACCCTTGGCTTTGTGGCCGTTATCGCCACCGTTCTCGTCGGCAACCTGATCCTCGGCAAATTCAACCTTGGCTTTGCCGATCAGCCTGTTGCCCATAACGACGGCATCATGAACTTCCTCGGCATGGGCATCGTAGGCTGGGGTTCCGTGCTTCTGGGCGGCTGCCCCCTCCGTCAGCTGATCCTTACCGGCGAAGGCAATTCCGACTCCGCAGTCACCGTTACCGGCTTTGTATTCGGCGCTGCCCTTGCACATAACTTCGGCACCGCCTCCTCCGCCAAGGGCCCCGGCGCAAACGGCGTTGCAGCCGTCATCGCCTGCTATGCGGTACTCCTCATAGTGACCCTTGCCAACGTAAAGGCCAGCAAGGAATAACCCTTAGAAACCTGACAAGAAAAAAAGAAGCGGCGCCAAGCCGCTTCTTCGGCAGCAGAGAAACCCTTTGGGGTTGTTAAGGGGCCGCAGCCCCTTAAAGTTAATTCCGGCTTTGACGGCGGGTACGTCAAAACGGATGAAAACCGTAGGTTTTCGCACTCTGCGTGTTTTGCCGCCCGGGGGGCCGCCGCAGCGGGTCAGTTCCGCCCAGTCCCCCGGGGCGGAACCTCATATTTATGCCATAGGCAAAACACGAAAAAAGCTCGCATAAATGGATGCAATCCATTTATGCGAAAGTAGTATTGTACTTTTACAGGAGGAAATGATATGATAGACGCCAGAGGTCTCGCATGCCCAATGCCGGTGCTAATGACCCAGAAGGAGATAGCCAAGAACTCCCCCGCCAAGCTTGAAGTCATGGTAGACAACCACTCCGCACGGGAAAACGTAAAGCGTTTTGCCGAGAGTGCAGGCTATGCCGTGGCAGTGGCCGAGGAGGGCGACGACTACCGTCTCACCCTAACCAAATAGTTATCAGGAGCGTTTTCATGCCCAGCTACATAGCCACCTTCCATACCCACCTTGCCGCCATGCGCAGCCTGAAGAATGTAAAAGGGCACGCCGCCTCGGCGGTGCTTTCCCCCGTTCCCCGGAGCCTCAGCTCTTCCTGCGGCACCTGTATGCGGTATGATGCGGAGGACACGCTCCTTGAGCTTATGGATAAGGATCTGGAGTCCATAGCCGAAGCGCTGGGCAGCGAAAAATACAGCGTAGTATACAGGGCAGAGGAATGACAATACCAAAAAAGCGGCTTAACGCCGCTTTTTTAGTATTTCCAAACCCCCTTGGGGTTGTTAAGGGGCCACAGCCCCTTAATTTCAATCCGGCTTTGACGGCGTGTACGTCAAAACGGATGAAAACCGCAGGTTTTCGCACTCTGCGTGTTTTGCCGCCCGGGAGCGCAGCGAGAGGCAAAACGCGAAAAGAACTCGCGGAAGCGACCAAAGGTCACTTCCGCGAAAGGTTAGAATTTCCTTCCCCCGCCTCCGTGATACATGCCGCCGGAGGACATATGCACAGTGCTGGTGCTATGGCCGCCTCCGCCGGAGCGGGGTCCGCTGTCGTTGTTGCGGGGTATTACCCGAGTGGTGACAAACTTATTCACCAGCTTTGAATCGTTTACCCGGAGGTTGAGCTTTGACTTTGCACGCCAGTTATATTCCGAAGGCACGTACTTTCTGGCATAGCTCTTCTGTATGGAGCTCTTGGCTATCAGCCCCGCAAGAAGGCCTATAAGGCCGCCGATTCCGCCCAGCATTGCCGCGCCCTCCGCACGCTCCGCGGGGGTCGCCGCCCTGTCTGGGTCGTAGGTGCTGCCGTATTCCGAGGGATCCATCACCTCGCCGGTAGCTGCGTTTATGCCGGTATGATCGTCTGCCACGCCCATTTCAATAAACTTATCGGTGTAATCCAGAGCCTCTGAAAACGCGCCCATGTAATCGCCGCCGGAAAGGTATTCCATCTGTGCGTCGAATATCTCTTCACGCCGCTGGTCGTCTATTATGTCTATCATGTCGCCGGTGGTGGTGAGATAGGTCTCCCGGTTATACATGTCTATGCAGAACAGCACACCGGTACGGTTTTCGCCTATCCCCATGCCGCTGTTTTCGTAGAACTCATCGGCAAACTCCTGCGTACTCATAACGCTTTCGTCCTCTACCGTGACTATGCCTATATCCTGGCCGTCCTTCGCCACAAGCTCGTTTATACGGCTTTGCAGCTCCGCCTCCTCGTCGTCTGTCAGCAGCTCCGCAAGGTCAAATACCCTTTGCACCTTCCCGGCTTCCTCCGGATCGCACACGGCGGATTCCTCGCCGGGAGCCGCGGTGGGCTGGGCTGGGCCGTTGAACTCATCGGCGGATATCACATTCTCCCCCTCAGCCAAGGCCCCAGAGCATAAGCCAAGGCACAGTGCGGATATAACGATTGCCGTCAAAAGCTTTTTCATATGGCAAGCCCTCCTATAAGCGCGCTTATCACAAGGCAGGCGGCGGTGATCGTCCACATGAGCCGGTTGGTCTTCTTCCTGCTCACCGGCACTCGGCCGGCGATCTTGCCGGTCTGGCCGTTCATGGCAAAGTAGTAAAGCTCACCCTTGTAGCGGTATGTCATGGTCCACGCAGGCATGAGGGCGTACTTCCAGTCAGACTTGACCTCGTCCACCGCCATGTTCTGGCCGGTAACGGTGCCGTAGCCGGAAAGGGTGCCTTCAAGCTGACCCTCCGCAGCAGAGCGTATTATCTCGTTTGCCTGAGGCTCGGCGGCGTTCTTCTCAATGTTGCGCTTTTCTGCCATGAAGCCCGAAAGGAAGCTCATGTTAAAGTCCTTAAGGCCGGACATATCATAGGGGTATACGCCGTTGAGCAGTTCCGCATCTTTCCGGTCCAGCGCCTTTACGGTGATCTCGCTGAGCTTTACGTCGCCGCTCCTTGTCAGGGCGTAAACGCTGGTCTCGGTGTATTCTATATCGCCCACCACCCATACTTTAAGGGAGTTGGACTTGGCGGTCATGGTGGCCCTTACGTCGCTGTCCACCAGCCAGAATGGAAAGTATACGCCGGTGAGCTTTTCCAGCTGCATCTCGCTGAAGAAGCCGTCGTCAATGTACTTTTTTGACTTGCACCAGCTTATGAGCTGTTCCTTTACCTTTTCCTTTGGAATGGAGAAGGGTATCACCTTATCCGGGGCCATACCGCCGGAAAGCCGGCCCTTTAATATTACGGGATTATGGCAGTAAAAGCAGAAGGTAGCTGCCGTTGTGTCGTCGGTTATTACCTCCGCGCCGCAGTTGGGACAGGTATATACCACCGCGTGCTCGTCAAAGGCGGTGCCCTCGCTCTCCTTCTGTTCATCTATTATCTTCTGGTTTTTGATAAGCTCATTAAGCTGCTCCCCGGTGTAGCTGCTGCCGCAGTACTCACAGCCGAAGTCTCCTGTAGCGGGGCGATACGTGAGGTCTGCGTCGCAATTTGGGCATTTATAGGTAATAGTGGACATGTTTCACCTCCTGATGAGTGTATCGGATATATTTTATTACATAATGTAAATACGGGCAAGTGCCGAAAAGCCATATATGCCGCTAAGTGATTTCGACAAAACATTAAAATATTTTAATTATTCTGCCTTAGCCGCTATTATTTCACAAATTTGTATGATATAATCCATAGGTAAATTTATACCGAACTAATGCTTCTACTTTACGGGAGGAATAATTTAGATGGCTGAAAGGATAAAAAGGGGCGACCGCAAGGACGGCGTATGGCTTAAAGACCTTGACCCCCTGCACGGCTTCATGCCGTACCTCTACCCCAACAGGGCGGACAACGAGGCCTTTATTCAGGAGCAGATAGATATAACCGCCCTGAACGAATACCTTAAGAAAAAGACAGAGGGCGACCCGGAGTTCAAGTATACCTACCTCCACGCCATAGTTGCAGCGCTGGTACGCACCATAACCCTCAGGCCGAAGATGAACCGCTTCATCTCAGGCAACAGGATATACCAGCGGAGATGGATCACCGCAGCCTTCATGGTAAAGCGCCAGTTCGCGGACGAGTCCTCGGAATCCATATTCTACAAGGCCTTTGGGGACGATGACAACATAGATACCATTCACCGGAGCATAAAGGAGAGGGTGACCTCCTTCCGCAAGGGCTCGGCAGAGGACAACTCCACCGACAAGATGGGGCTTTTGCTCCGCCTGCCCCCCTTTATGATGCGTCTCGTGATGAAAATACTCTTTTCCCTGGACCGCAAAGGGAAGGTGCCTGATTTCCTCATAAAGGAGGATCCGAATCAGGCGTCGGTATTCGTAACCAATCTTGGCAGCATAGGGCTGCACGCGGGCTACCATCACCTGACAAACTGGGGTACCAACTCCATCTTCGTGGTAATAGGCGAAAAGCACATGGCTCCCTTCTATCAGGAGGATGGCTCCGTAGAGATGCGGGAAGTAATTGACCTTGGCGTTACGCTGGACGAGCGTATCGCCGACGGCTACTATTACTCAAAGACAATAAAGCTCCTGAAGCACCTGCTTACTCACCCGGAGCTTTTGGATCAGAAATCTAATGAGGAAGTTGAATTTTAATATGGGCAACACAGCATACGCACACAGCTACATCGATGAAAGCCGCGTCACCGCCAAGGCTCCCTGGCTTAAAAGCTATGACCCCGAGTGCCCCGCACATCTGGATTACTTCATGGGTACGCTGGAGGAAGCCTTCGAACGTATGGCGGAAAAGTACCCGGACTATATCGCCTACGACTTCATGGGCAAGTCTACCACCTATAAGAAGGCCATAGCGGACATACACGCCTGCGCAAAGGCACTGAAGGCAATGGGGATAAAGGAAGGGGACAAGATCACCATTTGCATGCCCAACGCCCCCCAGACAGTCACCATATTCTATGCGGTAAACATGGTGGGCGCAATAGCCAACATGGTACACCCCCTTTCCGCCGTAAAGGAGATAGCCTTTTGCCTGAGGGACTCCGAAAGCGTAGCGGCCATAACGCTGGATCAGTTCTATGATAAGTTTGTTGAGGTGCGCCGCGAGGTTGAGCTTCCCCATCTAATCATAACCTCCGTAGCGGACGCCCTTTCCCCCATTATAAAGCTGGGCTACAAGCTCACAGAGGGCAGGAAAATAAAGAAGCCCGAAGGTGATGACTTCATATGGTGGAAAGACTTCCTCAAGCAGGGCGAAAACGTCACCGATTACCGCTGCCACAGGGACGCCGGTGCTCCCGCCGCAATACTTTACAGCGGCGGCACCACCGGCACCATGAAGGGCATAAGCCTGTCAAACCTCAACTTTAACGCTCTGGCGGCCCAGATAATCGCCACCAACAGCTTCTTCCGCCCCGGCGACAAGATGCTGGCCATAATGCCCATGTTCCACGGCTTCGGCCTCGGCGTAAGCATTCACTCCATGCTGGCAAACGGCGGCCACTGCATACTGATACCCCGTTTCACCCCCAAGAGCTACGCGCAGCTCTTAAAAAAGCACCGCCCCAACCTGATCGCAGGCGTACCCTCGCTGTTTGAGGCGCTTCTGCGCGTGCCCGAGGCGGACGCTCTGGAGCTTTCCTGCCTGAAGGGCGTATTCTCAGGTGGCGACTCCCTCTCAGTGGAGCTGAAGAAGCGCTTTGACGCGTTCCTTGAATCCCACGGCGCAACTATCAAAGTCCGCGAAGGCTACGGAACCACCGAGTGCGTCACCGCCAGCTGCCTTACCCCCATGCACAAGGCGAAGGAGGGCAGCATTGGTCTGCCCTTCCCGGATACCTACTATAAGATAGTAAAGCCCGGCACCACCCAGGAGGTACCATACGGCGAGGAGGGCGAGATATGTCTTGCCGGCCCCACGGTGATGCTGTGCTACGTGAATCATCCCAAGGAGACCGCAGACACCATGAAGGACCACGGCGACGGCCTCATATGGGTACATACCGGCGATCTGGGCAAAATGGACGAGGAAGGCTTCATATACTTCCGTCAACGCATCAAGCGCATGATAGTCACCAACGGCTATAACGTATACCCATCCCAGATAGAAAACGTGCTGGAAGCCCATGAGGCGGTACACCTTGCCTGCGTCATAGGCGTAAAGGATCCCATAAGGGTCCAGCGGGTACAGGCCTTCATAATGCTCAAGCCGGGCTATGAGGGCAGCGAGGAGCTGAAAAAGAGCATACTGGAGCACTGTACCAAGTACGTGGCCAAGTACGCAATGCCACGTGAGCTGGAATTCCGTCCCGAGCTCCCCAAGACGCTTGTGGGCAAGGTAGCCTACAGAGTGCTGGAGGAGGAAGAGGCGGCGAAGGAGCGGTAAGGGCAGAAAAGCCCGGCAAATAAAAACATAATAAATATTAAAAAGGAACGGCAGAGGCCGTTCCTTTTTAGCCTGGCAAAGCCTTTTGACGGTAATGCCGCAGATGCTTTTTACTCGCCCCGATTATCCACCGCGTAAACCACGCAGGCGATCCCGGCGATCATGGAAAAGCATATCGCCCCGCCCCAAGCATTGCCGAGGGCAGCGCCTATAAAAAACCCTGCCACACCGGAAAGCGCCATAACGATAAGCGAAGCCACCGTCCTAAACTTCTTTGCTTCTGATCTCATAACATTTCTCTCCTTTCCTTGTCAGTTTTCAAGGGCTTCTGTCCAGTATTCCGCGCCGTATATATCTGTGAGCCGGAAGGTGGAAAGGGCCTTCTCCTGCGCTATGCTCACGTTGGTTATGGTGAGCTCCCCTTCAACGGTCATCTGGTTGCCCAGCATGTAGCTGTCCAGATACTCCCCGTCGTAGCTGTAATAGTCGCAGAGGAAGTCCAGCGTGTCGCCGGGCTTTATGTCTATAAGACCCTTCATTACGGTATCCGTCTCATCGCCGTATACTATGCGGGCTCCGGCCACAGTACCGTAAGGATCCTCATCGGTAAAGACCAGTATAAGGTCTACCCGCTCCCCGTTGAGCAGGGCCGGTACCCGTCCGGTTATGACGTAGGAGTCGCCGTCCACGTCGTTGGACATCAGCTCATAATGCACTACCTGGCCGTTGAGGGCGATCCAGGTCTTGTCGTAGTCCAGTATCAGGTCAAGGTCGTCGTCGAATTCGTAGGTATTGTCTATGCCAAGGTCTATGTAGCCCTCCCCGTCGTCTATAAATACGTTCAGAGCCGTATCCTGCACCAGATCCCACTCGGCATCGGTGAGCTTCAGCACCTTTTTGCCGCCCTTGTGGGTCGCTATGAGGCGCGAGGCGTCAAGCCGGTTGTTCGCGTAGAAGTCCTCCGCCGCGGTCATGGCGTCCCTGTCGAGCCACCTTGCCTTTTTGTTCTTTACCGAGCGCATGCCCGCGAACATATCGAACAGGTCGGAATAGCTGGAGCCGCCGGAAGAGTAGCTGCTGCCGGAGGAGTAGCTGCCGCTGCCGGAAAGGGCGGCGGAGAGCAGCTCGGAAAGCATATCGGCGCTGTTGCCGCTGCCGCTCATATCCCCGAACAGGGAGGTAAGGGGGGAGCCTGAGGAGCTGGAGGTGAGCTGGCCGCCCGCCGCCACCGAGGCAAAGCTCCTTATGCAGTTGGTATATGCGTCGTCCATGCCTATCTCGTCGTATATATCCACCATGCTGTTCATGGAGGAAAGCTTCCGGTAGGGGAAGTAGATGGAAATGCCGTTGGCATTGGCAAGGGACTTGGATACCCTGTTGTACTTTATGCAGCCGCGCAGCGCCTCGGAAAGCGCCTTCGCCTCAGGCGTTCCCATATTGTCGGCAAAGTTTATCAGGTCTATCTGGTTTATGCCCGACGAGAACTCCTTTGCCCTGCTTCTGGCGTTGGATACCACGGTATAGCTGTCGGAATCTATCAGCTCGACCGTGGAGGAGGCGAACTTATTGAACGCCTCGGGCACGGTTCCCGAAAGCTCCGCAAGGTCTATCAATGACAGCGTGGTCTGGTTGGAGGTGGACTGCTGGCGGCAGGCCGCCGTGTAGTCGTCTATTATTGTTTTGCCTATGGATACGGTATCCATGGAGGTGTTTTTGCTGAGCTCTGTCAGCCAGTTGGTATAATACCAGCCGCAGCCCGGCTCAGTTTCCTCGCTGGCGATGAAGTAATCCGAATACTGCTCGGCTACCATGGCAGTCTCAAGGGTCGCCATGAGGCAGGCGTCAAAGCCTATGAAGTCGAAGGTGCAGCCCGCGTCCTTCAATGCCTTGTTGAACACGTCCAGCGTCATGGAGCCGTTGGGGAATTTCTGGTCGTAGCCGTAGCCGGTGTTGGACCCTCCGCCGTGATCCCACATTATCAGCGCATAGCGGTCGGCGGGGAAATTTGTCTCGCAGTACTGTATGAACTCGGTAAGCGTTTCGGCCTTTGTCATGGCCTTTTTGCCGAAATCGGCCTCAAGGCGCAGTATGCCCTCGTTCTTTACCTGGTATATCTGGTTGACCTTGCTGCTTATTACGGTGTTCTGCCACTTATCCGCGCCGCCGGTCTCCACGATTATGTTGACCTTATCCGAAAGGTCGGCATGGAGCATCTCGTTTATGTCCGATGTGGCCATACCGTAGTTGCTCTCAAGGTCGGTTCCGCACATGTATACCATTATGGTATACACGTCCTGCCCGCCGCCCCTTATTTGGGTGCGCTTTTCCCTTGCGAGATTTGATACCGTGGTATCCGCCGCCACCGCCTGGGTCTGGGCCAGCTGGGGCTTGGGCGTGGGGGTGGGCTCCGCCTCGATAAGCTGTATGTCGCTGCTGCCGTCGTAGCCGCCGGTACCGTCCATATCTCCCGCGACGCACTGCACCACCATATAGCCCAGGGCAAGTATCACAAGAAGCAGTATTATTCGGGAAAGGCAGCCGCCCTTGCGCTTGCCGTTTCCGCCGCTGCCTCCCCGGCCTAAGAGATATGCTATGAGCAGGGCGATAAGGCCCATGCTGCCGCCGCCCCTGCCGTCCCTGTCCCCAGAGCTGCCGGAGCTGCCCCCGAAGCCGCCGCCCGAGCCTACAGGCCCTGTGCCGAGGCCGCTGCCCCGCCTGAATACGCTGCCGCTGCCGGATATGCGCTTCTGCCGTCCTCCGCTTCCGGGTTTTCTTTGCATTTGTTTATTCCTCCAAATTATATGTGTATATTTGCTATGCCTGTTTTCCCGCGTCCTTCCTGAAGAAGGCGTAAAGCTTCGGGAAGGCGGGGGAGAAGTCTATGTATCTGTGCATTACCTTTGTATAAAGGCCTATGAGAGTACCGGAAAACAGCGCACACACCACCGTCCCCACACCTATTGCCCTGAGCTTCCCGAAGAATACCAGGGAAAGTATTACGGAGGACAGGCAGCAGCACATGTCGAAGCAGGTCTTTACCCTGTGGAGCTTCCATCCGAACCGCTCCACGATGCCCGTCACGAACAGCTCATACACCTGCAAGGGCAGATAGGTCTGGAAAAAGAACGCCACGCCCAGCGAGTTTATCAGCATCCCCATTGCGAAGAAGAGTATGCGCTGTATAAGGGTTGCCGCCTGAAGGTCCCGCATCACCCACATTATGCCGTCCAGCACCACGCCGAAGATAAAGGCGGAGAAGAAGGACAGTATGTTCTTCCAGTCGAACCTGCGTACTATTATATAGTACCCTATGAGCAGCACCCCTTGAAGCAGGTAGTCCGCCATGCCGAATGTGAAAAAAGGCACGGCAAGGGATATTATATAGGACTGTGACGTTACCATTGACATGCCGAGGCCGCCCTTTTCCATGAGCGAAACTCCTAAGGCTATGAAGAAGGTGCCCAGCACGAAGGCGAATTCGCCCCACCTGCAAAACAGCTTTTTATCCTGCGGTTCACGCTCCACGCTATATTTCCCTCGTATATTCCCTGAGCCACGAAAGTTCTTCCTCCCTCATATTGGGGGCGAGCCTTTCGTAGACCTCCTTATGGTAGGCGTTGAGCTGCCGCCTTGTCGCTTCGGTCAGCGTCTCCTCATCTATGGCGTCAAGGTCTATGGGCGCGAATGTTATGGGCCGGAACTCCAGATACCTTGAGCCGGGTTCCGTTTCCACGCACTCCGTCAGGTTCTCGTGGCGAACGCCGTATTTGCCCTCGATATATATGCCCGGTTCGTCCGAGGTTATCATGCCGGGGGCGAAGGCCGCGTCCTCAGACTTTACCCGGCGCTGCCCGCGTATGCCGTTGGGGCCCTCGTGTACCGAAAGCATATAGCCTACGCCGTGGCCTGTGCCGTGGTTGTAATCCATGCCCCTGCTCCAGAATGGAGCCCTGGCTATGGCGTCCAGGTTAAAGCCCGCGCAGCCCTTTGGGAACCTGAAGGTGAGCAGCGCAAGCATACTTTCAAGGACTATGGTAAAGGCCTGCTTTTCCTCTTTTGTCAAGGGCCCCAGGGCTATGGTGCGGGTTATGTCGGTGGTGCCGCCCATGTACTGCCCGCCGGAATCCACCAGCAGCAGCCCCTCCGGCTTTACGGGTATATCCGTCTCAGGGGTAGCGGAATAGTGTACTATGGCTCCGTGGGGGCCGTAGCCCGCGATAGTCTCAAAGCTGGGGTACATATACCCTTCCTGCTCTTTGCGGAAGCCCTCCAGCACATCTGCGGCCTGCATTTCGGTATATCCCTCTTTTGCGTGGGTCTTTGCCCAGTGCATGAAGCGGGTGACGGCCACGCCGTCCTTTATGTGGGTCTTGCGCATATTCTCAAGCTCCACGGGGTTCTTTACCGCCTTCAGCAGCTGCACCGGATCCATATCCACCACCCTGCATCGCGCTATGCCCTGATACAGCTTATAGTTCAGTATCGACAGTGCGCACATTACGGCATCCTTCTCGCCGTAGCGGCCTATGAACTCATATATGGCGTCATATGGCAGTATCTCTGTATCCAGAGCCTTGAGGTGGGCCGCTATGGGGGCCGCCTTGGCAGCATCCATGAATACATATGACTTCTGCTTTTCAACTATGGCGTAGGACAGGGCCACAGGAAGATACTTTACGTCGTTGCCCCGTATATTGAACAGCCACGCTATATCCGCAAGATCCGTAAATATGCATGCATTGGCATCGCACTTTGCCATCTCGGCGCGGACAGCGGCGAGCTTATCACCGGCGGATACCCCCGCAAGCTCCATAGGCAGCACATACGCCGGCTCCCTTGAAAGCTCCGGCCTTCCCTCCCAGCAGCCGTCTATCAGGCTGCGGCAGTCCTTTAATATGGCTCCGCCCTTTTCAAGCTCCATGCCCTCGCTGGCGGATATGGTGCGGAGGTCGGCGCCCAATACGCCTCCCTTTATGTTTTCCGCTATGAACTCATCCACCGTGGGAACGCCCGGCTCCCGCATCTTGAACAGGTCTATGCCGCTGCCCTCAAGCTGCCTCGCTGCCTGAAGAAAATACCGTCCGTCGGTCCAGAGCCCGGCGCCCCCCTGCCATATGAGCAGAGTTCCGGCGCTGCCCGTAAAGCCCGAAAAGTGCTTGCGTGCCTTGAAGTATTCCTCCGGGTATTCCGAACCGTGGGGGTCTGCCGAGGGTATCAGCAGCATGTCTATATCGGCAGCCTTCATAGCCTTCCTGAGTTTTTCCAGCATATATTTAAGCCTCCTGTCGCTTTTTTAATCATATATAGTTTACACTACGCCACGGTTTTTTTCCAGACGCTATGATGATATTGGGACGGATATGTGTTATTATAGGTGCTGAAATAGTATGGCATGAGATGCCCTTGGAGTAAATTGACATGAGAATTTCCGTAAACGCAGACAACCGGGAATACAGCGTACAGATAGGTCCCGGCATGATAAAGGAAGAGGGCCTGTTCACCGGCTTCCGCAGGGCGGCGGTGGTGACGGACGAGACTGTGGCAAAGCTGCACCTCGATACCATCATGGCCACGCTGGAGCGGGCAAAGGTCAGAGCCGGCAGCATCATACTGCCCCCCGGCGAGGAGATAAAGAGCCGCGACAGGCTTTTCGACATATATTCCGGCCTTATGGACAACCTGATAGGCCGCTCGGACGCGGTGATAGCCTTTGGCGGCGGCACCGTAGGGGACGCGGCGGGGTTTGCCGCAGCCACGTACAGGCGGGGCGTGCCACTCGTACACTGTCCCACCACGCTGCTGGCCCAGGCGGATTCCTCCATCGGGGGAAAGGTGGCCATAGACCATCCCCGGGGCAAAAACCTCATAGGCACATTCTACCAGCCCGTACTGGTGGTGACAGATACAGCCCTCCTTTCCACACTGCCCAGGGAGCACCTCGCCTCCGGCATGGCTGAGGTCATAAAGTGCGGCGCCATATCCTCGGGCGACCTTAACTTAGGGGAGGACGACCTCACCCGAACCGTATACCGCACCGCCATGATAAAGGCGGGCTACGTTCAGACTGACCCCAAGGATACCGGCATTCGCCGGGAGCTGAACTTCGGCCACACCATAGGCCACGCGCTGGAGCGGGCAAGCGGCTTTGAGCTGCTGCACGGCTGCGGCGTATCCATAGGCATGGTAGCCATGGCAAAAATAGGCGAGAGCATGGGGCTGACCGAGCCGGGCACGGCGGAGCAGCTCATATCCGCCCTTTCCGCCGCCGGGCTGCCCACAGAGATGGAGAATATAGACAAAGATGCCTTCCGCACCGCCATGCTGCTGGACAAGAAGGGGGACGGCGAAACCGTCAACGCCGTGTTCCTGAAGAAGATCGGACAGGCTGCCGTGATCGCCATACCCATAGGGGAGCTTTGCGACAGGGCGCTGAGTCTGGCCCGATGACGCGGTTTTCCGGGCGGCCCCATGGCTCCGTGACAGCCATACCCTCAAAGAGCGCCGCACACAGATACATGATATGCGCCGCCCTGGCCCAAGGCAGAAGCGTCATACGGGGTCTGCCGGGGGAGCTGCCGGACGACCTGACCGCTACCCTCGACTGCATACGCGCCCTCGGGGCCGCAGCCGTATTCCGGGACGACACCCTTGAAATAACAGGCATAAATGCAAAGCCGGACGTCCTCCGCCTTGACTGCCGGGATTCCGGCGCCACATACAGGCTGCTTTACCCCGTTGCTCCCCTCATTGGGGGGAGGGCGGAGTTTATGCTGTCACCGTCGCTGGCCGCCCGGCCAATGGAGCCCGTAACAGAGCTTCTCAAAAGCAAGGGTGTAGCAGCGGAGAAGCTCAGCGTCTCCGGGAGCTTCGGCCCCGGGGAGTTTCCCATAAGGGGAGACGTTTCTTCCCAATATATAAGCGGGCTGCTGCTGGCGCTGTCGCTGCTGGAGGGGGAAAGCCGCATACGGCTCACCACTCCCCTACAGAGCAAAAGCTACGTCGAATTGACCCGCGCTTCGCTCTCCGCATTCGGCGGCGAGAGCCAATGGATGGGCCAGGACACCATACTGGTAAAGCCCCGGCGGCTCAAGGCCGCGGACGTGACCGTTGAGGGGGACTATACCCACGCATCGCTGTTTTTAGCGGCGGGCGCGGTATACGGTCCCGTGACCGTGACGGGCCTGGACCCCGGTTCCATACAGGGAGACAGGGCAATGCTCAGCATACTGGACCGCATGGGGGCAAGGGTGGATATGGGCGGCGGCAGCGTCACGGTATCCCCCGGCCGGCTTCGCGGTATAGACGTAGACGTATCCGACACTCCGGATCTTGCCCCCGCCATAGCGCTGGCGGCTCTGACGGCAGAAGGCAGCACCGTGGTCAAAAACGGCGGGCGGCTGCGCTTCAAGGAGTGCGACAGGATAAGCGCCATCGCAACCGAGCTTAAAAGGCTGGGGGCGGATATAGATGAGGCTCCCGACGGATTCACCATAAGGGGCGGCGGGAAGCTGCACGGCGCAGCCTGCCTCTGCCATAACGACCACCGCATAGCCATGCTTTTGATAATGACGGCGGGCCTTTGCGGCGGGATAGAGCTTAATGTGGCGGAGTGCGTCAGCAAATCCGCGCCGGGGTTCTTTGATGAATACAGACAGCTGGGAGGCAGCATATCATGAGGCCATGGGGAAGTATAAAGCTTGATATCTACGGCGGCTCACACGAAAAGCGGATGGGCCTTACCATGGAGCTGCCAAAGGGGCTGAGGCTGGACGGGGAAATCATTTCCCGGGACATTGAAAGGCGCAGGGGCGTAAGCAAAAAAGGCGTTACCTCCCGGACGGAGGCCGACGTTCCAATATACATTTCCGGCGTGCGCGGCGGCGTGACCACGGGAGATACGCTTCGTGTGGAATTTGAAAATTCGGACTTCAGACCGAAGGATTACGCGGACATATCCTCACTGCCCCGTCCCTCCCACTGCGACTACCCGGCGTACATAAAATACGGCGGCATACCCTCCGGCGGCGGTATATTCTCCGGCCGCATGACGCTGCCTCTGGTATTCGCAGGGGCCGTGGCCCGGCAGCTGCTGATGCAAAGGGGCATGACCGTAGGCGGGCATTATTACGATATCGGCGGAGCCTGGGACTCTCCCTTCGACCCGCTGCAGGTGGACAGACATACGCTGAACAGGTTGAGAGGATCCGACTTTCCCGTTTTGGACGTAAGCGCCCGCAGGGCCATGGAGGACAGGATAGGCGAGGCGGCGGAGCGGGGCGATTCCGTGGGCGGCAGCGTGGAGCTTTGCGCGCTGGGATTGCCCGTAGGGACCGGCGGCCCTCTATGGGAGGGGCTGGAAAGCTCAATAGCTTCAATAATGTACGCCGTTCCCGGGGTGAAGGGCGTCGAATTCGGCGCGGGCTTCCGCATGGCGGATATGCATGGCAGCGACGCCAACGACGGCATAAGGATAAAAGACGGCAAAATAGCCTTCGAGAGCAATAATTCCGGCGGCATAAACGGCGGCATGGCCAACGGCGCGCCTGTGCTTCTCAGGGTGGCTTTCCGGCCTACCCCTTCCATAACTCAGCCCCAGCACACGGTAAACCTGCGGGAGCTGCAAAACGCCCGGATAACTGTAGGGGGCAGGCATGACAGCTGCATAGCCCTCCGGGGCCTGGCGGCGGCGGAGGCGGCGCTGTGTTTGGGAATATTGAACTGTATGGAGGGGCTATGATATACCTCATTGGCATGATGGGCTGCGGCAAGACCACCAAGGGCCGCGCCGCGGCGGAGGCGCTGAAGCTGCCCTTTTACGATATCGACGAAATCATTCAGCGTAGTTCCGGAATGACGATACCCGAAATTTTTAAGGAATACGGCGAGGCGCATTTTAGAAAGATGGAGCAAAAAGCCCTGTTTTCCTTGGAAAACCAGCCCTGCGGCATAGTCTCCACGGGGGGCGGCATAGTGTGCCAAGGTGAGAATATACAATTCATGCGCCGCACCGGTGATATAATCTGGATATTCCGCGATATCGAAGAAACCGTGGCGGATATAGACGCCGCAGACAGGCCGCTCCTTTCTGGCGGAGCGGGCAGGCTCCGGGAGATATTCGCACAGCGGCGGCAGCTCTATGAGGATGCCGGGGAACTGTTTTCCGGCAGCGCGGAGGATCTTGCCCGGCTTATTTCTTTAAAACTGAGGAGATAACACTTACCGTATGACTACAAAACGCATGACACGCATCGCCCTCTGCGCAGCCCTTCTCGCCCCCTGCGCATGGCTGTCGATACCCACTCAGCCCCCCTTCACCATGCAGACCTTCGGCGTTTTCCTGACGCTTTTGCTGTTGGGCGCCAAGGACGGGGCCATAGCCATAGGGCTGTACATACTGCTGGGCGCTATGGGCGCGCCGGTGTTTTCCGGCTTTAACGGCGGCATGGGGGCGCTTATGGGTCCTACCGGCGGCTACATAGTTGGCTTTCTGCTCATATGCCCCATCTATGGCCTGCTCTGCCGCAATAAGGCGGGGCTTTGGGCTAAGGCGCTGGCGCTGTTCCTCGGCTTGCTGGCCTGCTACGCCTTCGGCACCCTCTGGTTCGTAAAGGTTTACGGCGACACGAAGGGGCCCATAACGCTTCTTGCCGCCCTCTCCAAGTGCGTATTCCCCTTCATACTGCCCGACCTCGCCAAGCTGGCGCTGGCTCTGTGGGCAGGGAAAAGGCTGGAAAATATAGGCAATAAAATAAAATAATAAATATCCCACGGCTGCGCCGTGGGATATTTATTTTGTACTTCATCAATAAAAAGTTGCGACCTCCTGCTCGGGCTTTTCGGCGGGCTCCACTGAGATTATGTTTAGTACCGGGCCCTTGCGCCCGTAAAACTTGCTGAAGCGCAGCTCTATCTTTGCAGTCACCGTGCCCCAGGTGCGGTTCTTCAGCTTGTTTGCGTCCAGCCACTTGCATACGAGGCCGCTGTACTGTATGTCCTGCACGCAGCAGGTCATGACGTGACGGCCCGCCACGAACATGTTGTCGGGCATTTTGGCGTTTTTGGCTATGAGGGCCTTGAAGCGCACCGTCTTGCCCGAATACTTTTCCATCTCCTCGGACATGTCCCTGTACCAGAGGGCATAGTCGCTGTCCTCTATTACTATGGGGTCGGCGTTCACGTCGAAGGGCAGGGGGTCTTCTATCTCGTCGTACTCTACCCTCCCGTCAGTGTACTCGTAGGCGATGTTCACACGGCGGGACACGCCGCGGATTACCTTGTGTATCTCCATCTTGTCAAGGTCCGGCGTGGCGCGGTTGAGCACTATGAGCTCGGCTGTCATCAGCTTGTCCACCATAAGGCTCCTCATGTTGGCGTTGTAGCTGAGGAAACACCGGGCATCCGCAAACATGAATTCCTGATAAACTATCCAGTTGTCGGGCATGGCCTGAGCAAGGTCGTTCAGGTTCCACATGCCGTTGTACTCTATGAGCACCCGCTCGGCCTTTGCTTTTTTCGCCAGCTCGTTCAGGTAATCGGCGTTTATCTGCTCCGGGGAATCTATCTCCTGTATCAGTATGTTCTTTCCGCCGCCAGGGAACCTTGAGGGGTCCAGCTCCTCAATGCCCTCCTCGCACTGCAAAAGCAGCGTCTTTTCGCCGGAATTGAACCTTTCGTCCTCCAACGTCTCCTGCATAAAGCGGGTCTTGCCCCCCTCCAGGAAGCCGGTGAACATGTATACTGGGATCTCCTTCATAAAGCGCTTACGTTCCCTTCATCAGACGCCGAACAGCTCGGAAAGCTCATGCTCGTTGAGCTTGGAGCCTATGACGCAGAGGCGGCCCATAACGGAAGCGGAGCCTGTGCGTATATTGCTCTCGCCGGGCACGTAGTCGAAGTGTATCCAGCAGCCCTCGCCCTTTACTATGCCCTTGGCGCGCAGCACGGCGCCGTACTTCTCCCCATCGTCCAGCGCCGCAAGGTCTGCCTTGAGTTCGTCCATGGTAAAGGTCTTGGGAGTCTCCACTCCCCAGCTGGTAAACACCTCATCGGCATGGTGATGGTGGTGATGGCACTCGCATTCGGGATCGTCGCACTCCCCGCCGTCGTGATGGTGATGATGCTCATGCTCTTCGCCGTCATCGCCGTCATGATGGTGATGGCCGCAGCACTCGTGCTCATCGTCATCGTCGTGATGGTGGTGGCCGCAGCAGCACTCATCGTCGTCATCGTCGTGATGGTGATGTCCGCAGCACTCGTGCTCATCGTCGTCATCGTCATGGTGGTGATGCTCATGCCGGCTCTCTTCCTTGAGAAGCTCAAGCTCCGCCTCAAGGGTGTTGCGCTTTTCCATGGCCTCCAGTATCTGGGCGCCTGTCAGCTCGCTCCAGGGGGTGACTATGAGGGAGGCATTCGGGTTGTGCTCCCGGAGAAGGGCTATATCGGTATTCAGCTTATCCGGGCTTATCTCGCCGGTGCGGCTGAGTATAATTGCGTTGGCGTGCTCAACCTGGTCGTTGAAGAACTCCCCGAAGTTCTTCATGTACATCTTGCACTTGTTTGCATCCACAACGGCCGTGAAGCTGTTGAGCTGCAGGGCGTCAGAGCCTACGTTCTGCACCGCCCGTATAACGTCGCTGAGCTTGCCCACGCCGGAGGGCTCTATAAGTATGCGGTCGGGGGCGTACTCGTCCACAACCTTCCTGAGCGCCTTGCCGAAGTCGCCTACCAGGCTGCAGCAGATGCAGCCGGAGTTCATCTCGGTAACTTCTATCCCGGCGTCCTGCATGAAGCCGCCGTCTATGCCTATCTCGCCGAATTCGTTCTCTATGAGCACCAGCCTTTCGCCCTTGTAGGCCTCGGCTATGAGCTTCTTTATAAGGGTGGTCTTGCCAGCGCCCAGAAAGCCGGAAAAAATATCAACCTTGGTCATTTGCTTTTACATCTCTTTCCCTAAGTTTTTCTTATTTGAAAAGGGCAGCCCCTTCCTAACTTTGTATTATAGACCAGCCCACGCCGATTATTCAAGCCGTTTTGCCCAACTTCACAGCCTGTTGACAATGTTTCTTGAAGATAAGCTCCGATGTTGGTATTATTATTATGCAAATACACAAAAGGAGCCGTTCCCAATGAAATCCCCTCTGGAAGAAGTCACTCATACAGATAACATAAAGCTTTCCGACGACGGGCGCTCGGTGGTGATAATCGATCAGACGCTGCTGCCCAACAGGCTGGAATACATAGCGCTTACCACAAGAGAGGAGATGTTCGAGGCGATAGCCATGCTCCGCGTGCGCGGCGCTCCGGCAATAGGCATATGCGCGGGCTACTGCGCCTACTGCCTGGCCCTTCAGGCCCCCCACGATTCCTTCGACGATTTCTACGGCCACTGGGTGGAGGACTGCCGCTATCTCAACGGTTCCCGCCCTACGGCGGTAAACCTCAGCTGGGCGCTGAACCGCATGCTGGACGCCGCTGAGGATCACCGGGATATGCCTGTGGAGGCGGTGCTTTCGGCGCTGAAGCGGGAGTGCCTTGCCATACACAGCGAGGATATGGAGATGTGCCGCAAAATATCCGAATACGGCCTTTCCCTCCTTCACGATGGGGACGGGGTGCTGACCCACTGCAACGCCGGGCCGCTGGCCACCTCCCGCTACGGCACGGGGCAGGGGCCGCTGTTCCTTGCGAAGGAGCGGGGTATGGACATAAGGGTATTCGCGGACGAGACCAGGCCCCTCCTGCAGGGCGCCCGGCTTACGAGCTTTGAGCTGTACAACGCCGGCGTGGACGTCACCCTTATATGCGACAGCATGGCGTCAATAGTCATGAAAAACGGCTGGGTGCAGTGCTGCATGGTGGGCTGCGACAGGGTAGCCGCCAACGGCGACACAGCAAACAAAATAGGCACCAGCGGCGTAGCCATACTTGCAAAGCACTACGGCATACCCTTCTACGTGCTGGGCCCTACCTCAACCATAGATATGAGCTGCACCACAGGGGAGGACATAAATATCGAGCTCCGGGACGGGGAAGAGATCCGGAGCAGATTCTTCGCGGAGCCTGTTGCGCTGCCCGATGTCAAGTGCTACAACCCCGCCTTCGATGTGACGGACAATTCGCTTATCTCCGCCATTATCACGGAAAAGGGCATATGCCGCCCGCCCTACTCCGAGAGCCTTAAAAAGCTTTTCGAATAAAAATAAAAAAGAAGGAGCTAAAGCTCCTTCTTTTGCTTTTACAGGTTACAGGCCCATCTCTTCCTTGACTTCCCTGAAGCACTTGACCGCGAAGTCAAGATCCTCCTTGGTATGGCCGGCGGAGATCTGGGTACGTATGCGGTCCCTGCCCTTGGGCACCACGGGATAGCAGAAGCCTACCACGTATACGCCCTTCTTGAGCATTCGGGCGGCAAACTCGTTGGCTACCTTGGGGTCATAGAGCATTACGGGCACTATGGGATGCTCGCCGGGCAGCAGGTCGAAGCCGCACTTTTCCATCTCGGCGCGGAAGTAGCGGGCGTTTTCGTGTACCTTGTCCCGGAGGGCGGTGCTCTCGGTCAGCATATCGATGGTCTTGCAGGCCGCGGCGCAGATAGCGGGGGCAACGGTATTTGAAAAGAGGTATGGACGGCTGCGCTGGCGGAGCAGGTCCACTATTTCCTGCCTTGCGGCGGTGTAGCCGCCGGAAGCCCCGCCCAGAGCCTTGCCCAGGGTACCGGTGATGATGTCCACCCGGCCTTCAACTCCGCAATACTCGGCGGTGCCCCGGCCATGCTCGCCCATGAAACCCACGGCGTGGCTGTCGTCCACCATTACCAGCGCGTCAAACTCGTCGGCCAGGTCGCATATGCCCTTGAGGTTGGCTATGTAGCCGTCCATGGAGAACACGCCGTCAGTGGCGATGAGCTTTATCTTGCAGCCGGAATCCTTTGCGTCCTGAAGCTGGGCGCGAAGGTCTTCCATATTGTTGTTCTTATAGCGATACCTCTTGGCCTTGCAGAGCCGTACGCCGTCTATTATGGAGGCGTGGTTCAGCTCGTCGGATATCACGGCGTCCTCGGGGCCCAGCAGGGTCTCGAACAGGCCTCCGTTTGCATCGAAGCAGGAGGAGTACAGTATGCAGTCGTCCATCTTTACGAAGTTGGCTATCTTATGCTCCAGCTCCTTATGCAGCCCCTGTGTGCCGCAGATGAAGCGCACGGAGGAGAGGCCGAAGCCCCATTTGTCATAGCTGGCCTTTGCGGCCTCGATAAGCTCCTTGCTGTCGGAAAGGCCAAGGTAGTTGTTCGCGCACATGTTCAGCACGTTCTTCGCCTCGGTGGTGTCTATGCGCGCCTTCTGGGGGGTAGTGATTATGCGTTCGTTCTTATAGGTGCCGGATTCCCTGATGCTTTGGAGCATCTCGCCGTAATGCTTAAGTGCGGATTTCATATGCTGTTCCTTTCTATGTTATTTTTTATTGCGGGATTCCCTTACTTTGTCCAGTCAAGCACTACCTTGCCGCTCCTGCCGCTGTTCATGGCCTCGAAGCCCTTGTCGAAATCGCGATAGTTGAAGCGATGGGTGATCATGGGAGTCATGTCAAGGCCGCCCTCCACCATGGTTATCATCTTGTACCAGGTCTCGTACATCTTGCGGCCGTATACGCCCTGAAGGGTCAGGCTGTTCCAGATGACCTTGTTTATGTTTATCTCTATGTTGCCGGGGTGTATGCCCAGAAGGGCGATCTTGCCGCCGTTGCGCATGTTGTCTATCATGGTGTTCAGGGCCGCTACGTTGCCGCTCATCTCCAGGCCTACGTCAAAGCCCTCTACCATGTGCTGGGGCCCGAATATGCTCTCCAGCTTGTCGTGCGCTACGTTCACCGTGGCTGTGGCGCCCATCTTCCTTGCCATCTCCAGCCGGTAGTCGTTCACGTCGGTGACCACTACGCTGCGTGCGCCGTTGCGCCTGCAGATGGCGGTGGCCATCATGCCTATGGGGCCTGCGCCGGTGATGAGCACGTCCTCGCCTATCACATCGAACATGAGGGCGGTATGTGTGGCATTACCCAGCGCGTCAAAGAAGGATACCACGTCCTCCGGGATACCATCTGGTATGGGCACCACATTGCTTGCCGGTATGCAGAGGTATTCCGCAAACGCGCCGTCACGGTTCACGCCCACGCCCTTTGTGTGGCGGCAGTACTGACCGTTGCCGGCACGGCAGTTGCGGCAGTGGCCGCATACAATATGGCCTTCGCCGGATACTATCTGGCCTACGTGGTAGGCCGTTACGCCGGGGCCCAGCTCCGCTATCTCGCCCACGTACTCGTGGCCTATCACCATGGGGGGCTTTATGGTCTCCTGCGCCCACTGGTTCCAGTTGTAGATGTGTACGTCAGTGCCGCATATAGCGGTCTTGTGGATCTTGATAAGCACTTCGCCCATGCCTGGCACAGGCTTTGGTACCTGAGTCAGAACAAGCCCTTTTTCCGGTGCCGCTTTTACCAATGCGTCCATCATTTCCATTTTTTTGCCGCTCCTGTTTTATAAAATAAGATTTGCCGGGGAATTGACCTTCTCTGTGTCCGTATTCAAAGGACATCTAATAATAGTATATATCAAATTTTGCCGTTGTAAAGAGCTTATATCATGTTTTTCCATGTTCGTGTCCTGCGGACTGTTGTCTTTTTCGCAGCCACCTCAGGTTTACAAAGTCTTAATAGCGCAAAACGGCGACATGTGATATAATAGCCTTAAATATGGATACTCATTTCATTTCCCTACATTCTGAAAGGAGATATATAACAACATGGGTCTTTTACAGGCAGGAATAGGCGCGCTGAGCGGCGTACTGGCCGACCAGTGGCGCGAATACTTCTACTGCGACTCCATGCCGGAGAACGTCCTGATGACCAAGGGCGTAAAGCGCACGGGCAGCCGCAACGCCAACACCAAGGGCGAGGACAACATCATCACCAACGGCTCCATTATCGCCGTAAACGAGGGCCAGTGCATGATGATCGTAGAGCAGGGCGCCATAGTGGAGTTCTCTGCGCAGGCGGGAGAATTCGTGTGGAACAATTCCACCGAGCCTTCCATATTCTACGGCAACCTTAGCGACAACCTCAAGTCCACCTGGGAGATATTGAAGAAGCGCTTCACCTTCGGCGCTAACCCGGCGAAGGACCAGCGTATCTATTACTTCAACACCAAGGAGATAATCGGCAACAAGTACGGCACCGCCAACCCCGTCCCCTTCCGCGTGGTATATAACAACATAGGCGCGGGGCTGGAGCTTGAGGTATCCGTAAAGTGCTTCGGCGAATATTCCTATAAGATAACCAACCCCATGCTGTTCTACAAGAACGTATGCAGCAACGTCACCGACAGCTACACCCGGGACCGCATAGACTCCCAGATGCGCTCCGAGATGATGACCGCACTGCAGCCCGCCTTCGCCCGCATAAGCGACATGGGCATAAAGTACAGCTCCCTCCCCGGCCACACCACAGAGCTGGCCCAGTGCCTGAACGAAGAGCTTTCCGCAAAGTGGCGGGATCTGCGCGGCATCGAGATGGTTTCCCTTGGCATCAGCTCCATAAAGGCCAGCGACGAGGACGAGCAGCGCATCAAAGAATTGCAGCAGAGCGCAGCCCTCAGGGATCCCACTATGGCGGCTGCATATCTGGCAAGCTCCCAGGGCGCGGCAATGCAGAATGCTGCCAAAAACGAGGGTGCAGGCGCATTCGCAGCCTTCGCCGGCATCAACATGGCTCAGGGCATGGGCGGCAACGTAGGAAACCTGTTCCAGATGGGTCAGCAGCAACAGCAGTATCAGCAGCCCGTTCAGCAGCCAGCCCAGCAGGCGGCCCCTGCGGCCCCCGCAGCCAACGGCTGGAAGTGCGAGTGCGGCGCGGTGAACACCGGCAAGTTCTGCATGGAGTGCGGCAAGCCCCAGCCCAAGGCTGAAGGCTGGACCTGCACCAACTGCGGCGCGGTGAACAAGGGCAAGTTCTGCATGGAGTGCGGCGCGAAGAAGCCCGACTCCGCACCTCTTTACAAGTGCGACAAGTGCGGCTGGGAGCCCAATGACCCCAAGAACCCGCCCAAGTTCTGCCCCCAGTGCGGCGACCCATTCAACGATAACGACGTAAAGAAGTAAAACGATGCTTTTTTCCACAGGGGGTGAGCCAGCTCGCTCCCTGTGTTTTGAATTTAAGCGAAAAACCGGTATAATAAAAATATACGGAGGGACAGGCAATGCGCCGCAAGGACAGAGAGATCACCCACATCCGCACCATATTGGACCTGGTATCCGAGTGTAAGGTCTGCCGCCTCGCCATGACAGACGGCGGCGTCCCCTACATAGTGCCGCTGAACTACGGCTATGAGTACGCGGACGGCGCGCTGACCTTCTACTTTCACAGCGCCAAAGAGGGCCGCAAGCTGGAAATACTAAAAAAGAACCCCACGGTATGCCTCGAGCTGGACGGCCGGGGCGAGCTTGTTGAAGACGCGAACCCCTGCGCCTATGGCTACACCTTCGCCAGCGTCATAGGTACCGGCAATGTAGAGTTCATAGAGTATACGGAAGAAAAAATATACGCCCTGAACAGGATAATGAAGCATCAGGCGGGCATAGAGGCGCCCTTCACCGCCAGTATGGCGGATGCCGTATGCCTGTATAAGATGACCACCAATGATTTCACCTGCAAGATAAGAGCAAAGTAATGTAACATACCATATACGCACATACAGATGAATTAACCGGCAGAAATGCTGTATAAATACTGATTTTATAAAATACACTCACGAAAGGCGCCATAAATGATACGCTGCGGCTTTGAGCAGGGTGCGGCCCTGATGGGCTGTACCTCTGTGCAGAACATCTTCATACTGGAGTACATGCCCAAGGCACCCGAGCTATACTGCAAGGTATACCTTTTCGGCCTTATGCAGTGCGGCTGCCGGAGGCTGGAAAACGCCGACCTCTGCGCGTCCCTCGGCATCGACAGCGCCAAGGCGGTGGAGGCCTTCTTATACTGGCAGGACATGGGCCTGCTGCGCATAGTGGAACAGGAGCCGTTAAGCGTTGAATATTTATCCGTTCAGGCAGGGCCCGTCACCGGCGGCACCCGCAAGTACGCCCCGCTCGTTTCGGCGCTTCGTCAGGTATGCGGTGCGCGGGTGCTCACCCCCGGCGAGCTTTCAAAGATATACGATTGGATAGAGGTATTCGGCCTGGAGGAGGCGGCGGCAGTAATGCTTGTACGCCGCTGCATGGAGCTGAAGGGGCCCTCCGTCAAGATACAGTTCATGGACAAGATGGCCCGGGAATGGGCCAAGGAAGGGGTGCTTACCGCCGCAGACGCGGAGCAGCGCATAAAGCTGGACACCGAGCTTCAGGGCGGCGCAAAGGCCATACTTGCCCGCTGGCGCAAGGGACGCATGGCCACTGAGGACGAGCTTGCCCTGTATAAGAAATGGACAGAGGAATGGGGCATGACGCTGGACGAGATACTTTCCGCCTGCCCCGCCATGACCTCTTCAGATAAGCCCACCTTCGCATACCTGAACGCCATACTGGAGGGCATGCGCATGGAGGGAGGGGTGCAGGAGGCCATTAAGTCCGCCGCCCTCACCGAGGAGCTTGCCCGGGAGATTTATTCCCGCGCCGGGCTAAAGGGCGCGCCGGGGCGCAGGGAAAAGGAAGCGGTAAGCACATGGACGGTATCCTGGCACATGCAGCCTGAGGCGGTGCTGCTGGCAGCTGAACGCTCAGCAGGCTACAGCCACCCCTTCGACAGGACCCGCCGGCTCATAGAGCAGCTGCACGAAAAGGGCGTTACCACTCTGCAGCAGGCCAGGAAGGCCATAGAGGAGCTGGAAAAGCAGCCCGCCGCAGAGGGCGGCAAAAAGCAGCAATCCTCTTACTTTATGAACTACGGCCAGCGCAAATACTCCGACGAGGATCTAAAGAGCATCGGAATAACCCTCTTGGAGGACGAGGAGGACAAAAAATGAAGCCTACTCCGGAGCTGATATACGAATACAGAATGAACCGCGAAAGGGCGGAGCGGGAGGCCAGGGAGCGCCGGGAGGCCGCATGTACGGCCATACCGAGGCTCAGGGAAATAGCCGACCAGCGCCGCCGTCTGGCCTTCGACACAGGGCTTATGATAATGCGGGGGGAGGACTCGTCTGAGCTGCGCAATAAAGTTGAGCAGCTGGACAAAGAAGAGCTGAATTTGCTTCTTTCGGCCGGTTTGCCGCCAGACCATATGTTGCCACACTATCGCTGTAAAGCCTGTAACGATACCGGTTATGTGGGGGACACTGTGAAAAAGCTCTGTCCCTGCATGAAAGCCCGCATTCTGGAAGAAATGTACGCCACATCGGGTATCGATACGCAACAGAGTTTCGCAATGTTTCGCTCCGACATATACCCGTGCGACCGCCAGAAGCGCATTGCCCTGAAGGCAAAGGAGCTTTGCCAGGGGTACGCAATGGCCTTCCCAAAGTGCGACCCTATGGGGATACTGCTCATGGGCGGCACAGGCCTCGGCAAGAGCTACCTGCTAAACGCCATAGCTTTGGAGGTATCCTCCAGGGGCTACGACGTATACAAGGCCTCCGCCTACAACCTCATCAACGCCTTTATGGAGAGCATACGGGGCAGGGGCGAAAGTCCGGACATCCTCGCCCCTGATCTCATGATAATAGACGACCTGGGCACAGAGCCCATGATAAACTCCGTCACACGGGAGACGCTGTTCTCCATCCTCAACGAGCGGCAGTGCGCGAAGAAGGCCACCCTTTGGGCCACCAACAGGAGCCTTGACGACATTCTCGCAAGCTACGGAGACAGATTCTTTTCCCGCCTCGTAGCGCCCCGGGAGACCATGGTGCTGCGGCTGGAGGGAGACGACCTCCGGCTCAGGCTCAAATAAAGCTTATTGCATTACGCTTATATATACCAGTCTGTCGAAAATCCCGGGGTTGATAAGGGGCCGCAGCCCCTTATATTCAATCCGGCTCTGACGACATGTGCGTCAGAACGGATGAAAACCCAGAGGTTTTCGTACTTTGCGGGTTTTGCCGCCCGGGAGCTAATGCGAGAGGCAAAACCCGTAAAAGCTCGAAAAAGTGGCGTTCAGCCACTTTTTCGAAAGTCTCATATATTTTAAGGAGTGACTTTTTTGATGTTTAGGGTAAGACGCTTACTGGCCCCATTTGTGCTGTGCATTGCGCTTTTGTTTTCAGAAGCACAGGCCTTCACCATAGCATGGCTCAGCGATACCCAGAACTATCACAATGCCTACAAGCCCATCTTCGACGGCATGACCCAGTGGATAGCCGACAACAGGGAGGCTCTGGATATACGCTTTGTTTTCCATACCGGCGACGTGGTAGGCAGCTGGAGCTCCGAGGACCAGTGGCGGCAGGCCAGGGAATCCATGGACATACTCGGCAGCGCCTCCATTCCCTTCCTTGCGGCATGCGGCAACCACGATATAGGCTATAGGATGAACTACGCCAACTTCCTGAAATACGTGCTCAGCCTCCGCCCCGCCTCCATGTCTCAGGAATACGGCGATACCGGCAGCCGCTACGAGCTGTTTTCAGCAAACGGCCGGGACTACATATTCATGGGCATAGCCTTCTCCAACAAGGGACCCAGTGAAGACGAGGTAAACTGGATAAACGGAGTATTGCGGCAATACAGCAGCAGGGACGCCATAATAATCACCCACAGCTACCTTAAAAAGAGCGCTTCCTATACCACCCAGGGAAAGGCCATATTCGAAAAGATAGTAAAGGCCAACCCCAACGTTTTTCTGGTGCTGTGCGGCCACTGCCGGGATATCTCCTACAAAAACGTGCAGCTTGACGACGACGGCGACGGCGATCCGGACAGGACGGTATACGCCATTCTCTCCAACTTCCAGGGCAGCAAGGCCGGCGGAGGCGGGTACATGCGCATACTGGACTTCAGGGACAGCGATATATACATCTACACCTACTCCCCCTATTACGATTCCTGCGAATACCCCAAGGGCAAAACCGAGGCTACCGTGCCCCTGCCCTGATTGCGGTATATGGCGAAATAGGGTATAATACCGCCATGGAAGAAGAAAAAGACATCTTAACTGAAGAAAATAACGAGTCGGAAATACCCGTGGAAGCCGAAATGATAGATCAGGCGGTTGAAGAGGCGGCGGAGCACGCCGGCGGGGGGGACGACGGCTTTTTCGGCAAGTACATATGGGATGAGGAAACGGGCAGGCTGTACGAGATAACCGAGGATCCAAAAAAGAAGTGGGACAGGCTGCTCCCGCTGCTGCTGATTGCGCTGCCGGTAACAGCCCTGGCCTTTGGCATCGCCAAGGGTTCCTCGCTTCTGCCGCCGGAATGCTACAACGGCACCTCCATACTGTCCGAAAGCAATGTGGAGGAACAGCTTGCCCAGCCTAAAGCTTACGGAGTAAGCGACGCTGAAGAGGCAACGGCCAATAACAGCCCCGGCACAAAGCAGGACATGGCGCCGGAACAGTATACGCCCTGCGCCATAGTCATAGACGGCAGGACGAGGGCGGTGCTGGCCAGCACCGAGGCCGCGGAATCGCTGCTGGAGGAAGTCAGGAGCTACTTCGACGGCAAGGTGACGGAATCCGGCGACCGTACCACCGAGCTTTACAGTGGGGTAGAGATGCAGCTTCAGCCCGATGCAAAGCCCGAAGACATTTCCAGCTACGACCAGGTATACGAAAAGTTCACCTCCTCAAGCAGTCCTCTGAAGGTCATTACCACTGTGACGAGCAGCGAAACGAAGGAGCTGCCCTTCGACTCAAAGGTGGAGAAAGACCCCACACTGGTGGCCGGCACCGGCATTACCCTCACCTTAGGCAGGGCGGGCAGCAGAACCACCGTGAACCATACGGTATACATAAACGGCGAAAAGAGCTCCAGCCGCAGCAAGAGCGAAACAGTTACGGCGGAACCCCAGGATACAGTAATACTTCAGGGCACCGATAAAAAGAGCGGCGGCGAGCCGGGCAGGCACGAGGGCAAGGAGGGCAGAAAGCCCGAGGCGCTCAGCTTTGCTTCCCCCGTAGCGGAGGGAGAGATAATTTCAAACTACGGGCAAAGGGACGGCATACTTCATCTTGGCCTGGACTACGAGGCCAAGGCCGGAGACCCGGTGCTGTCCAGCGAGGGAGGCACCGTGGTCTGCGCCATAAATCGGGGCGGCTACGGCAACATCATAGAGATAGACCACGGCGAAGGGTTCGTCACCCGCTACGCCCACCTGAGCCGGTTCTCCGTGGCTCCCGGCGATAAGGTAGCCAAGGGCCAGATCATAGGTAAGGCCGGCGACTCAGGCAGCTGTACCGAAGCACATCTGCACTTTGAGCTCAGGATTGACGGCATAGCCTACAATCCAAGATATTACTTAGAAAAGTAACTCCCGGCGGGAGCGGCTGCGCCGCTCCTTTTTGCCGTCCTGTTTGTCTTGCCAAAAACACCGCAGGCATAGTATAATTATCAGGTTAGAGAGGGATTATCCCCTCGTTGGATAAAGAATTATTTTTTCGGGAGCATAAATGGCGTATTACAGAATAAACGGCGGAAAACGCCTTGAGGGCGCGGTCACTATAAGCGGGGCGAAAAACGCCGCCCTTGCCATAATACCCGCCGTCATACTCTCAGGCGAAAGCTGCCTCTTGGAAAACCTGCCCGAGATAGAGGATGTGCGCATAGTGGAGGAAATACTCACCAGCATGGGCGCGGATATTTCCCGCACGCCGGACGGCAGTATGCGCATAGACCCCTCCGGCATAAGCACCTTCAGCGTAACGGGGGAAATGGTCAGCTCCATGCGCGCCTCATACTATCTTTTAGGGGCGCTGCTGGGCCGGTATAAGAAGGCGGAGATAGCCCTCCCCGGCGGCTGTGCCATAGGCCAGCGGCCCATAGACCAGCATATTAAGGGAATGCGGGCGCTGGGCGCGGATATAGTGATACAGGGCGGCTCCGTAAAGGCAAGGGCGGATAGGCTCAGGGGCGCGGAGATATATCTGGACGTGGTGAGCGTGGGCGCCACCATAAACATAATGCTGGCGGCGGTGGCCGCCGAGGGGCAGACCATAATCGCCAACGCCGCAAAGGAGCCCCATGTGGTGGACGTGGCCAACTTCCTCAACATGATGGGGGCGAACGTAAAGGGCGCGGGCACCGACGTTATCCGCATACAGGGCGGGCGCAGGCTCCATGGCTGCACCTACGCCGTAATACCCGACCAGATAGAGGCGGGTACATTTATGATAGCCGCCGCCGCCACCCGGGGCGACGTGATAATCAACAACGTCATCCCCACCCACCTTGAGGCCATATCCGCCAAGCTCATGGAGTGCGGAGTGACCGTCACGGAGGGGGACGACGGGCGGGACTTCTTCATACGCGTATCCGCAGACAAGCGGCCCCGGGCCGTCAACATAAAGACGCTGCCCTATCCCGGCTTCCCCACAGACCTTCAGCAGCCCATGATGGCGCTTCTGGCCACGGCGGAGGGCAACAGCTTCATAATGGAAAACATATTCGAGAACCGCTTCAACCACGTGCCGGAGCTTGCCAAGATGGGAGCCAGCATTTCAATAAGCTCCCGCACGGCCACGGTGGAGGGAGTGGAAAAGCTCTACGGCGCGCCCCTTTGCGCAAGCGACCTGAGGGCGGGCGCCGCTCTGGTCATAGCCGCCCTTGCCGCCGAGGGCGAGAGCACCATAAGCCAGATACACTTTATCGACCGGGGCTACGAGTTTCTGGAGCAGAAGCTCCGCGCGCTGGGCGCCGACATAACGCGAATAGAAGAATAGCTAAAAAAGAAAATCACAGGAGAATTCACATAATGGAAAACAAGCTGCGCATTGCCGCCGCAATAGCGGCACAGACCGGACTGGAAGCGGATCAGCTCAAGGACTGGCTGGAGACCCCGCCCGACCCCGCCATGGGCGACTACGCCTTCCCCTGCTTCCGCCTCGCAAAGACCATGCGCAAGGCCCCTCCCGCCATAGCCGCAGAGCTTGCAGGGAGCATAGGCCACATAGACGGCATAGCCTCCATGGAGGCCAAGGGGGGCTACCTCAACTTCTTCGCGGATAAGACCGCCTTCGTGCGGGATACGCTCAACAAGGTGCTTGCTCAGGGCGACAGCTACGGCGACAGCGACCTTGGCGGCGGCAGGAATGTCTGCGTGGAGTATTCCTCCATAAACATCGCCAAGCCCTTCCATATAGGCCACCTGCCCAGCACCGCCATAGGCAACTCCCTTTACAGGATATACAAGGCGCTGGGCTACAACGCCATAGGCATAAACCACCTGGGGGACTGGGGAACCCAGTTCGGCAAGATGATAGTGGCCTATAAAAAATGGGGGGACAAGCCGGTGCCCCAATGCACCGTGCGTGAGCTGGTGAAGCTCTATGTCCGCTTCCACGAGGAGGCGGAAAAGCACCCCGAGATGAACGACGAGGCCCGCGCCTGGTTCAAGAAGATAGAGAACGGAGACAATGAAGCCGTCACCCTCTGGCAGCAGTTCAAGGACCTTACCCTCAAGGAGGTCGGCAAGGTATACGACCGGCTGGGGGTACGCTTCGACAGCTACGCGGGCGAAAGCTTCTATGAGGACAAGATGGGCGCAGTCATAGACGAGCTGCGCCAGAAGGGGCTGCTCACCGTTGACAAGGGCGCGACCTTGGTTGACCTTTCCGCATACGATATGCCCCCCTGCATAATACTCCGCTCCGACGGGGCGACGCTCTACGCCACAAGGGACCTTGCGGCGGCCATATACCGCAAAAAGACCTACGACTTCGTAAAGTCCCTCTACGTCGTGGCCTACCAGCAGAACCTGCACTTTAAGCAGTTTTTCAAGGTGCTGGAGCTCATGGGCAATGATTGGGTGAAGGACTGCGAGCACGTCAACTTCGGCATGGTATCAATGGAGGAGGGGACCCTCTCCACCCGCCACGGCAACGTGGTATACCTTGAGGACGTGCTGGACGCGGCGGTGGAAAAGACCGGCAAAATAATCGAGGAAAAGAGCCCCGACCTGCCCGATAAGGACGAGGTAGCGGCGGCCGTAGGCGTTGGCGCGGTGGTATGGAGCATGCTCTACAACAGCCGCATAAAGGACGTGACCTTCTCATGGAAAAAGGTGCTGAACTTTGACGGGGAGACGGGGCCATACGCCCAGTACACCCACGCCCGCTGCTGCTCGGTGCTGCGCAAGGCGGGGAGCTATGACGTCAACGCCATAGACCCCTCCTGCTTCGCCGACGACGCGACGGCGGCCCTCGCCAAGGCCATAGCGGCCTTCCCGGCGGCGGTGCTGGCGGCGGCGGAAAAGAACGAGCCTTATATCGTCTCCCGCGCCACGATGGAGGTCTGCACGGCCTTCAACAAATTCTATTTCTGCAACCAGATAATCACGGAGGATGCGGGCGTATCCGCCGCCCGATTGGCCCTTACGGACGCCGCGAGGATCACCATAAAGAAGGGCCTTTACCTCGTGGGCCTTCAGGCGCCGGAACGTATGTAAGGCGCCGATACTGCCTTTTTGCCCCCGAAAGCCCCAAGGGTTGTTAAGGGGCCGCAGCCCCTTAAATTTATTCCGGCTTTGACGGCGACAAGGTGAATTGCCCCGCTGGGGCAAGAGAAGGCCCCCTGGGGGGTGTACGTCAAAACGGATGAAAACCGGAGGTTTTCGCACTCTGCGGGTTTTGCCGCCCGGAAGCGGAACGCGAGAGGCAAAACCCGAAAAAAGTCGAAGAAGTGGCGTAAGCCACTTCTTCGACTTTTACCACGGCCTCCTGCCGCAGTAGAAATGCTTCTTCCAGTATGTGGTCTTGTACTCCCGGCGCACCACCTTGCCGTTGGAGCTGGAGGCGTCTATCATCATGCTGGAGGATATCACTATGCCTATGTGGCCTATCTTGGAGAAATTGTCGCTGTAGAAGCAGATAAGGTCGCCCTTTTTGAGCTTGTTTATATCGCTTATCTTCTCCCAGTCGTCAACCTGCGAATAGCCTGCGGCGGTAAGCCTTCGTCTGTTGCTTCCCGCCTGCTTTAGGCAGTAGTATACCAGTCCGCTGCAATCGAAGCTCTTGGGGCCGGTATTGCCCAGTATGTACTTGCAGCCCAGCTTGCTCCTCGCCACCTCTATCATCTTGCTTATGTTGGCCTTGGTCTTCTTCTGCGCCGCCTTTTTGGGGCTTTCCTTGGCCTTGGGAGAATAGAGCATATCATAGGTCTTTTCCCCCGCCAGGCCGTCCGCGCTGAGCCCGTTCCTGCTCTGAAAGTCCTTCATGGCGGCCTTTGTCTCGTCGCCATAGTAGCCGGTGGTCTTTCTCATGTAGCCCATATCCACCAGCTGCTTCTGCATCTGGGATACGTCCTCGCCCTCCATGCCTTCCTTTACGCAATACTTGGGCGCGCTGTCGCTCATGAGTATCGACAGCGTCTGTTCTCCCGCCCAACCGTCCATATCCAGCTTTATACCAAGGGCCTCGGTGAAGCTCACCTGCCGTTGGAACAGCTCCACGCCGTGCTCCGTGGCGGGGCCGAAAAAGTCCGTCGGGGTATCCGAATCCATATAGCCCAGCTCCATCAGCCGCTCCTGAAGCGGTATCACCCGTTCGCTGGTTATGCCTCTGTGCAGTATGGGCTCAGGCGTTGGCGACGGCTCCGGCGTGGGAGATGGGGTTGGGGTAGGCTCCACGTGCAGTATGCTGGTTATGCCGCTTTCGGCCTCCTCCACAGCATAGGCCATCCTTGCCTTATCCTCGCTTGAGCAGCCGCGTATGGCAAACGTCGTTCCTATGGTAGCTCCCGCAAGAAGGAGCGCCGTACCGCTCATGATCATCGCCTTTACCCTCGGCCCAGCTGCAAGCAGCCTGTCCCACAGGGTCGGCCCCTTGGGTCTTTTATTGGGCGTTATCAGCTTTCTGGCGTTGCCTTTGCCATTCATTATTTTTGTTTTGCTATGCCTGACCCGCCTGAATTTTTTCTGTATTCGCCGTATAATATCTGACATTGCGTCTCCTCAATCGCTTTATATAGGTTTTATTTTAAATGCTCCGGCCCGTCTTTTCAACGGAAAGGCTTGCCTTGTCTGTATTTGTTTACAAAATAAATGATATTTATACTTAAATTTGGTTATAGTTATTCAACCCGTTAAAACTATTGCTTATGTGTATCTAACTAAACCGTATTTCACACCGCAAATGAGTTATGCTATTATAATGATGCTTTTGCGCTTTAAAATAATTTTTCAGGAGGATTTACATATGGCAACTATTTCCCGCGGCATCAAGGCCCCCATTATTCGGGAGGGCGACGATATCGTATCCATCGTATGCGACTGCGTGCTCAGCGCCTCAAAGGAGCAGGGCTTTACCCTCAGGGACCGCGACGTGGTGGCTGTGACCGAAGCCGTCGTTGCCCGCGCCGCAGGCAACTATGCCACAGTCGACGCCATCGCCGAGGACGTCCGCCGCAAGCTCGGCGGCAATACCATAGGCCTGGTATTCCCCATACTCAGCCGCAACAGGTTCGCCATTTGCCTCCGGGGCATCGCCCGCGGGGCAAGGAAGGTAGTGGTGCAGCTGGGCTACCCCTCCGACGAGGTGGGCAACCATCTTGTGGATATCGACGCGCTGGACGACAGCGGAATAGACCCTTATAAGGACGTGCTGAGTGTTGCGGAGTTCCGCAGGCACTTCGGCACTCCTCTCCATCCCTTCACCGGCGTGGACTATATCAGCTATTACACTCAGCTTATCGAGGAAGAAGGCGCCGAGGCGGAAATAATACTTGCCAACCGTCCCGAGGCCATACTCTCCTATTCCGATAAGGTGCTCTGCTGCGATACCCACACCCGCTTCCGCACCCAGCGCCGCATATTGGCGGCAGGCGCAGATGTGTGTCTCACCCTCTGCGATATACTCAACGCCCCGGTAAACGGCAGCGGCTACAACGAAAAATATGGCCTTCTCGGTTCCAACAAAGCCACTGAGGGCGTAGTGAAGCTCTTCCCCAACAACGCTCAGGAGGTCGCCGAGGCCATCAGCGCACGCCTCTGCGCAGCCACCGGCAAAAGGATCGAGGCTATGGTATACGGAGACGGTGCCTTTAAGGATCCCGTCGGCAAGATATGGGAGCTGGCCGATCCCGTGGTATCCCCCGGCTTCACCGACGGTCTCAACGGCCTGCCCAACGAACTGAAGCTCAAGTACCTTGCTGATAACGACTTCGCGGATCTCAAGGGCGAGGAGCTCCGCTCTGCAATAGAAAACGCCATACGCAAAAAGGACGCCGACCTGAAGGGCAGCATGGCCACCCAGGGTACCACCCCGCGCAGGCTTACCGACCTTCTGGGCTCCCTGTGCGACCTGACCTCCGGCTCCGGCGACAAGGGCACCCCAATAGTTCTGGTACAGGGCTACTTTGAGAACTACGCCGACTAAAAAAACATCCTTATCCGGGCAAAAGCGGCTTTTAGCCGCTTTTGCCGGAGACTGTCGAAAAACCCAGGGGTTGATAAGGGGCCGCAGCCCCTTATGGCTTTATTCGGATTTGGCGACACAAGGTGAATTGCCCCGCAGGGGCAAGAGAGGGCCCCCTGGGGGGTGTGCGGCAAATCCGCAAAAGGCGCTTGCGTAGCAAGGCTTTCCCTGCATTCGGTGCTGGCCGCGCCATAGGCGCAAGCACCGAATGAGAAAACTCAAAAAAGGTCGCGAATCGCGGCCTTTTTTGATATAATAGGAGCAGGTGATGATGAAGATGCTGAAAAGAGAACAGGAACAGCGGCAGGCAATCGAGATGCTGTGTGTGGACATGCTGGTACCCCAAGACCATCTGCTGCGGAAAATCGACGCGGCGGTGGATTTCACGCGCATCTACGATCTGGTAGAAGATTTGTACTGTGAGGACAATGGCCGGCCCAGCTGTGACCCGGTAGTGCTGTTCAAGCTGGTGATGATCCAGCATCTGTTCGGGATCCGGTCTCTGCGACAGACTCTGAGAGATGCAGAAGTGAATGTGGCCTATCGCTGGTTTCTGGGATATACCATGTCGCAGCGTCTGCCGCACTTTGCAACGGTCAGCTACGCCTTCCGGAATCGCTTCACAGCCGAAGTAATCGAAGGCGTGTTCCGGTGGATACTGGAAGAAGTCGCGCGTGCAGGATACCTGTCGCCGGAGGTGGTGTTCGTGGACGGAACGCACATCAAAGCGAACGCGAACTTGAAGAAGCATGTGAAAAAATCGATCCCCATAGCAGCGAAGCATTATCAGGAGCAATTGGACGAGGAGATCGAAGCGGACCGTTCCGCGCATGGGAAGAAGCCGCTGAAGAAGGATGATGACGATGACACACCTTCGGCATCTCCGAAGCAGAAAACGGTGATTGAATCCACAACCGACCCGGAGAGCGGCGTCTTTCACAAAGGCGAACACAAGAAGTGCTTCGCATATGAGGCACATACTGTCTGCGACAGGCGCGGCTACGTGCTGGAAACGGAGGTCACTCCCGGCAATGTCCACGACAGCGTTGCGTTTGATGCGGTATTTGAGCGACTGACGGAGCACTACCCGGAGGTACAGGTGGTCACAGCCGATGCAGGATACAAAACTCCATGGATCTGCAAACAAATCTTTGACAGCGGAAGAATCCCGTCCCTGCCCTATAAGCGCCCGATGACAAAGAAAGGCAATTTGCCGTGGTATGAATATGTTTACGATGAATATTACGATTGTGTACTTTGTCCGCAGAACAAAGTTCTGAGCTACGCGACCACCAACCGCGATGGATACCGGGAATACAAGAGCAAGAGCTACGTTTGCAAAAACTGCCCTGTCCGTGAACGCTGCACCCAAAGCCGACAGTGCACCAAAATCGTTGAGCGCCACATCTGGCATGAGTACATAGAACGGGCGGAGGACGTCCGACATTCGCCCCTGGGCAAGGCAACCTACGCCCTGCGATCCCAGACCATTGAGCGCGTCTTTGCGGACGCAAAAGAGAAACACGCCATGCGTTATACACCCTATCGAGGGCTGACCGCGGTATCCACCTGGGTCAAGCTCAAGTTTGCTGCGATGAATCTCAAGAAACTCGCCATCCACAAGTGGATGCTTTTTCGGCTTTTCCCTCCCTTTTCCTACTTGAAGCCCTATTACCTCGCTGCAATAGGGCTTCTTTGACAGGCTGTGCTCCGCAGGCCCGTTCCTGCGGAGTTTTGTCTATATAATAGGAAATAATAGGAAGAAATGCATGATTTCGTTGGATCATATATATAATATTGCATATTAAATGGCACGGTGCTTTACGT
>ERZ827524.421-NODE-421-length-56410-cov-11.547281_pt1 | contig 56410 bp, 56 predicted proteins | sample MGYA00519702_ERZ827524 | MGnify/ENA primary metagenome ERZ827524 (study PRJEB31778, sample SAMEA3449341) | human gut metagenome | biome: human gut; feature: human-associated habitat; material: faeces | place: United Kingdom | collected 2010/2012 ...
CTCTGATTAACTAATTTCTACCGTGCAGGTGTCCAACTTGCACTTGCAATTTGCGTAAGGTTTTTAGTATAGTCTTGCTCTTAACATTATTCCAAGCAGTATCACTATGACGCCTGCTATTCTACATTCCATAAATTGCTTTTTCTCTGGCTGAATATCGTTTGTTTTAACGGGTTTTAGTTTACAAAGCAATTCTTTTATACTCTAATATATCTGCCGGTTGACAATCTAAAACGTCACATATCGCATCGAGAGTAGAAAAACGTATCGCTTTCACTTTTCCAGTCTTTAAGTTGGATAGATTTACTGTGGATATGCCTACCTTCGCGGATAATTCATTGAGTGTGATTTTTCTGTCAGCCATAACTCTGTCTAATCGTAGTATTATTGCCATACGCACCTCTTATAGAATTTCTTCCATGTCTTTTTGAAGAAAAAATCCTTCTTGAATAATTACGCTAAATACATAGAGCAATAATGCCTTAATCAAAAAGTTTGCATCGATCAATGTAAAACTACCGAACTGAAATATTGAGTAGTCAGTTGCAAAACCGGGTATTCTTGGGAACAAGACCGAACTAAGGAAATATAAACCCGCTATAATGCGAGTGCAAATTGAAAAAGAATGTGAGAATGGTTTTCCATCGACTATCAACTTTATTAGGCACAGGAAAATACACACAATAGACGCAAGATGCAAACTTTTTACAGCAAATTCATATACGCCCATTTCATTCCATACAGCCCCAGAAATACCTTCTATAAAAAACAATATCGCAGCTACTGTTTTAATAGCTGTGAGCAAAAATGCGATACCCAAAGGAATTTTTGTTTTTTTCAGAAAATCCTTTTTGACCTGCTTGCTTGTGTCAACTTGAAAATTGTCATCCATATATTTACCTCCAACAAGATTTCGATAATCAGATTATAGCATACATTACAATGAAAGTCAAGAAATATTTAACGATTATCATTAAATATTTTATGCTGACAAGAACACTGAGAAATCCACGCAGCGGCGGTAGCTTGATACCCTGCTTGACGGTATGAGCGATAAGGGATTACGGATTGTGACCGCTACGGCAAAAGAAGTCGCGGAAGTAAAATGTGAACAGTTCTATCATTTTCGCGCCGGAACGGTCAATCTCTTGCAGCTCGTATGCCGTTCCTCTTGGCGTGGTCGCTTGTTGCCTGACGGCGCTCATCCGAATACGGTGCGGTCAGCCGAAAGGAGAACCGTCCCTTGCGGATTTCAAACTCCATGCAGCCCTTGTCTGGGTCTGCGTCGGTCTGACGGCACTCGCCGGGGTGGGCTGCGGCATAGGCGGTCAGCCTGTTCTTGAGGTCGGTGTTGTGGGTGCGAATATAGATCAGCGGCTCTTTCTCGTCAAACCATATATCGGTGGTTTTTTCCTGCTTGGTAAGCCCTGTTCTCATGCAAGCTCCTTTCTGCGCCTCTGTTACGCAATAGGGGTGTTTTTCAGGTGTTTTCTCCGGCTCATGACTTGGGGAAAACGGAGATTTTCAAACAGGAGCACGCCGGACAACGCCCGGTTCGTCCGACGCGCTCCTGTTGGCTATTTTCGTATTTTTACGGCTCTACACCGTAGTTGCTCACAGCTCCATGTCGCACTTCTTGCGGCGCGGCATATCACGGCTTCTGGACTGCTCCGGCTTCTCCGGCTCGGCATGGAGAATGAATTGTATGAATTCCTTGACCTTGCGGGGCGCTCGTTTGAGTGCCGCCATGAAATCCTTTGTCTGCTCTTGCAGCTTTTCGTATTTCCGTTTCCACACGCTTACATCGCGTTTGAGCGTTTCCACTTTGCCTTGTCTGCCAGCCACAGGAGCGTGGCACGCTCCTGTCACAGCTCCCAAGGAGGAGTAGTCCAGCGATAGCTTTGCGGCACTCCGCGGCGGTCAAGATACTCCTGCCTTGCCTGTTCCCGTTCCTCTTCGGTGGGAGCAGTCTTGTACCGGGAATAGAGCTGCCGGTTCAGCATGGCGTCAAGTTTCTGCTCTAAGCCCTGCCGGATTTCTTCTTCGAAATCATCCTCGCCCCGCAGATGGTACATGGCGAGGTCGATGAAAAGATCACAGGGAATTTAAACGCTTTTCATTTTCCTATTCTTTCCTTTCTGCGACGGTCGCAACGATAGCGACGATTGCTCTGACAGTATCATTTTCACCGTTGCAACCGTTGCAACCGTCGCAGCCGTCGCGCCGTCCTCATTCGATTACTTCGTACTCTACATTGTCGATTACCATATAGGTGAGTTTCACCTGCCGCCCGGAGTGTTTTGCTCTGTTCTCGTACTTCACATGGTACTCGTCCAGTAGCCTGCCGGATTTAACGTTCAGGTATTTGGTGAGAGCGTTTGCTGCCATGCCTGTGTTGACCATCCCCGCAAGCTCAGTCAGACTGCCTGTCCATTCTCTGCTTTCGGAGGAAACAAGCTGGGAAACCGTATCCAATACCGGGTCGGGCGGCTCCTGATACGGCTCGTTCTCTGTCCGTTCAAGGCTCCATATCTGCGTGTCGGCATCTTTTTTCAGATATAGAATCTGATCCTGTTGATCTCGCCCCACCGCATCGACCGTGGCCTCCAATGCTGTCCGTTTCTTCTTCTTCTTCTTCTTCTTCTTCTTCTGCATCAGGAGTGCTCCGTCTGCACAACCGAGGAGTCCTGTTGTGCCGGAGATTGTTTCAAAGCTGTCCCCGGCTGGCTGCTTTATTGTGTGATGAACGGTAACGATGCAAATCCATGGATAGTTCCTGTACGCGAAGGTAGTTATTTTCTCTATAAAGCATAGAGAGATACCGTTTCATGTAGTGTAGAAATTTGTTTTGGGCTATCCGCCATGGTGTTTAAAATAATATCGTCAGTATTGTCTTAACTCCGTTTCTGCATTATACTTCTCGGTAAGGATATAATGATTTGCGAAAAATCTGCAAAAAGCTCGGTATCAGCAAAAAAAGTAGCGCAATAGTAGCGCGGGCATGAATATAATCAGACAAAACACATCAATCATACAATACACGAATGAGGCGGGACATGAAAACGCTTATAGTCGATGATAATAAAATATCGCTTGAATTTCTTAACGAAATCTGTATGGATTCGCCATACGTGTATGTCGCCGGCACATTTACCGACCCGGAGGCTGCCTGGAAATTTGCCAAGGACAACTATATTGAGCTTGCCCTGCTCGACGTGAGGATGCCCAAGCTGAACGGGATCGAGCTCGGCAAAAGGATAAGGAGCATATACCCCGAGTGCGTAATAATATACGTCACCGCCTATAAGGAGCCCTGTATAGACGCCATACGCATGAAGGCGGACTTTTATATATTTAAGCCGTACAGCAGCAAGGACATCGAGGACGCGATATACCGGGCGCGGCTTCTGGCCGTGCGGCAGCGGAAGCGCATAGCGGTAAGAACCTTCGGGCGGTTTGACGTGTTCGCGGCGGGACGCCCTATATGCTTCAAAAACGCGAAATCAAAGGAGCTGCTTGCGCTCTGCGTTGACAGAAGGGGCGGAGAGGTAATGATGGACGAGGCCATAGATATGCTCTGGCCGGAGCGGCCGTATGACGAAAGGGTAAAAAAGCTGTACCGCAAGTCCGTGCTGATGCTCAACCATACGCTGCTGGAATACGGCATAGAGGATATTTTCATAAGCAAGAGAGGCTATTGCTACATACTTCCGGAAAAGTTCGAGTGCGATTACTATGATTTTATAAAGCAAAAGAACAGGATACCGCCGGAGGAATATATGTTCCAATATCCTTGGGCGGAGGAAACGTTAGCCTCGCTCTGTTTTTGACAGGAGCAAAGGTCGTAAACCTGATATTTATTGTTTTTCAAAAAAACAAATAATAATATAAAGGCGGACATAGATCATGGATAAGGAACAGCAGAAACATCTTGTAGCAGTCGAAATGGCTTTACTGGCGCTCGGCATGCCGCCGAACCTGAAGGGCTTCTATTACATCAAGGACGCAGTATGGATGCTGCTGCAGTCGGGCGGGCATATAGGCAACAAGCACATATTCGAGCGGCTGACGAGCAGATACGGCGCGCCTAACTCTGCGATAGTGAAATCCATGCGGACGGCAATAAAGGTCACATTCGACAGGGGCAATTCAAAATCCAAGGCAAAGTGGTTCGGCAGCCTGTTGAATGTGGAGCGCGAATATCCGCCGATATCCGTATTTATCGCGACAATAGCGGCTCAACTGCGATGCCAGATGTTTTGTATGGAGGAAGAAGCTGTGAAATGCACCTTGGAGAAGCGTTTTTAGCAAGGATTTTATGACGACAATGATATCATAAGAGAAAGGTGCCGACGTCTGAGGTTTGAGCGCTGTCCTCATTTCAAGACATGATAAAGCGGTTGCTTGATGCAGAGCAGCCGTTTTTTGTTATGAGCCATCATTTTCACCGAGGCTCCGCATAGTCCGAAAGTAGCATGTATAGCCTACTATTAGACACAGTTCACGGTATCCTTAACTGGAAATAAATGTAAAGGAACTATCAGATGGATACCGTGTCCGTCGCTCGAAACCGAATATTGCAGTTATGTGAAGAGCGAAAGATAACGATAAACAAGCTGGCTACGCTATCCGCCCTTCCGCCATCAAGCATAAAGAACATACTATATGGAAAAAGCCGAAATCCAAAGCTGCTTACCATAAAGATGATATGCGACGGGCTGGATATAACGCTTAGCGATTTTTTCAGCACCCCTGAATTCGATTCTCTTGATCAGGAGGTGATTTAGCGCTATGCCCTCCGCGGTGAAGGCATTCTATGAGGCCACCGGCGGCGACTACGCCGATGCAGTCGCCCGCTTTTCAAGCGAAGCGCGCCTTATACGCTTTTTGAGGAAATTCCCCGCCGACGACAGCTTCCGTTCTCTTTCCGCCTGCCTGCAAACAAATGACACCGCAGGCGCTATCTTTGCTCTCCACTCATTAAACGGGGTAAGCGCCCTGTTAGGCTTTTGCAGGCTGAGCGATACGTGCGCCCTTCTCAGCCGCGCTTTGAAATTTGGCTCGCCGGACGCCGCGGCGGAGCTTTTCGCCCGCCTTCAAGAGGAATACCGCATCATCGTTTCCTCTGTTTCCGGCATGCAGGACAAGGCATATATTTGATTATACTCACATAAGTGCTACCGATACGCTACCGAAAGGCTTTTTAAGGCGGCGGCGACGGCTTTGCGCAGCCGATCAATATTGACCGGCTTGGTGAGGCAGCCGTTCATTCCCGAATCGGCGGCCGCCCTTGCGCTTTCCTCGGAAGCATCCGCCGTAAGAGCTATTATCGGCACCGTTTTTGCGTTCCCGCACCCTGACCTGCGAATGGCACGCGCCGCTTCGTATCCGTTCATTACAGGCATCTGCACGTCCATTATTATGGCGTCGTATTCGCCGTTAGCACTCTCGAACATTTCCAGCGCAGCCCGCCCGTTTGCCGTTATGCTCACCGGTCTTCCCGTTTCATCCTCCAGCAGCTCACACAGTATTTCCCCGCAGAGCCGGTCGTCCTCCGCCAGCAGCAGCCGCTTCCCCGCAAGGGCTTCCGACTCCGCTTCGGTTTTCTCTTTTTCCTCCATCCTATCGAATGCCAGCTCTACGCGAAACACAGTCCCCTTTTCCCTGCCGCTTTTTGCCGCAATACTGCCGCCCATAAGCTCCGTAAGCCCCTTTGCTATGGCTATACCCAGACCGGCGGCGGGCGTCTCCCCTTCGGCAAGCGCCGCATCTAAAATGCTCTGCTCCATTCCCTCGCCGTTGTCGCTCACGGTGAATACCAGCGGCAGCTTTTCGACGCGATCGCCTTGGGCGCACGAAATGCAAAGCACAGTCTTACCGCCGGCAGCCGTATGCTGCACCGAATTGGCGATCAGATTAAGCAGTATCCGCTCCAACCGCCGTTTATCCCCCAGAAGCATATCCGGCGCCGCCTCTGCGATGCACACGGCCAGCTCGTGTCCCGCATCCTTTATTTGCGGGCACAGCATTTTTTGAATATCCTCCGCCAGCTCATACGGCGAAAAAGGTTCCTTTTTAATGTCGATGCGCCCGCCTCCGAGCTTATAAATATCCACGATATCGTCTGCCAGCCCCAGCAGGTACTCAGCCGATACTGCTATTTCTGCCGCACGCTCCCGCACCCTGTCCGGCCTGTCCGCTTCTATTTCCAGTATTTGCGCAAGGTGCATTACGGAGCTCAACGGCGTCCTCATATCATGGCATATCTTCACAAAGGCGTCCCTTTGCGCCGCTTCGGTCTTGTATCGCTTTGCTTCTTCCATCTTGCTTTTCTCTCGGCCTGCTTTAATGATTTTTAAATCTCAACGCCATTTTACTCCGAGATACATATAATGTCCACAGCAAAAGGAGCGGCCGAAGCCGCTCCTTTAAGTTCAGGTTTTATTGGTTGGTTTAATCGTAAACCAGCAGGGAGATCATCTCGTCGTCGATGTTCTCGGCATTGTACCACTGAGCGCCGGTATCCACGTCGGATACGCTCTCGCCCTTGGCAGCCATGACAGCCATTTCAACGGCCTTATAGCCGATCTGATAGGGATCCTGGGTGACGGAGCCGTAGAACCAGCCGTTGCGGACCGCGTTCTTCTGAGCAGCGCCCGCATCAAAGCCGGCAACGATTATATCGCCGTACTTGCCGCCCTCGGCGAGATCCTCACCGTCGGATACAGCGGACAGGAAGCCGGTAACGGCGCCCTCGTTGGAGCAGAAGATAGCGACGGGCTTCTTGCCCAGCAGGGAGTTTGCGGCAGTCTGAACCGCGGTGGCCTCGGTGGTGGCGGATACCGCAACCTCGATGATGATAGCGGGATCGGCGACCTTCTTCTCCCATTTTGCATGGCCCTCTATGGAGACCTTGCCGGGCTGATACATTTCAGCGATCTCAGCCATCTTGTTTACGAAGCCGGTGGTGCGGCCGGTTATGGAAGCGGATACCGCATCCTGGGACAGGCAGCCTATGATCACGGGCTTCTTGGAGTCGGCGTTCTTCATGGCCTCTACGATAACCTCGTTCTCGCCGAACTTCTCAGCGGCGATAGCGGCAGCGTTCTCGTTGTTGGTGCTGGCGGTGGCCTTTACGGCGCCGGTCTTGTCATCGGGTACGCCGGAGTCAAAGCCTATAACGGGGATGTTCTTCGCAGCGCACTCCTCGAGTATCTCGGTGACGGCCTCGGTGGAGAGGGCCGCAAGCGCCATAGCCTTGGGGTTCTTCGCCATTTCATTCTTAACCATGTTGACCTGAGCGTCAATCTCGGTTTCGGAAGCGGGACCGTCGAAGTAGATCTCTACACCGTACTCGGCGGCAGCAGCGTCGGCGCCGGCCTTGACCGCCTGCCAGAACTGATGCTGGAAGCCTTTTGCCATGACGGGGATATAGAGCTTATCCATCGCTTCTTCCGTCGTTTCCTCCATGGTTTCTTCCGTCTTCTCTTCCGTCATCTCCTCAGTCTTGGGAGCCTCGGGCTTGGCCTGGCAAGCGGTAGCCGCTATGACCATCACCATGATAAGAAGCAGGGCTATCAGTTTTTTCATTCTCGTTTCCTCCTATTATTTTTTATCAAACGCATCGCTGCGCTCAACACTTGGTTGGTTGCCGCCGTTCTTCGGCGTCGTAACTACCGGGGTGACCCGGTTTGCGGCGTTCGTGCGGGTGATGTCGAGCAGCACCGCGCCTATTACCACCGCGCCTGTAAGGAAGGTCTGCCAGGGAGCCTGGAGGCCGCATGAGGACAGGCCGTTTTTAAGCACCGACATTATGAATACGCCAATTAGGGTGCCTATCATCGAGCCGGAGCCGCCCGCCATTGAGGTGCCGCCTATTATTACGCCGGTTATGCCGTTGAGCTCCTGACCGCTTCCCGTTCCGGGGGTTATCGTGGTGTAGGCCGCCGCATAGAACAGGCCGGCCATGCCTACGAAGAAGCCTGAAAGCGTATATACCGCGACCTTCCAGTTATCGACCTTGATTCCGGAAAGGCGCGCCGCCTCCTCGTTTGAGCCTATGGCGTAAGCGTATCTGCCGAACTTGGTCTTATGCAGTATCGCCGCGGCGATGAGAAAGAAGCCTATGAGCCAGAAGGCGCCGACAGGGAAGCCCTTTATTCCGAAAACCTCGGAGCGGATAAACACCTTCTTGAACCAGCTTCCCACCTCGGCGGTAGCCGTGGGCCAGGTCTGGGACTGCACCTTGGTTATTATCGAGCCTATGCCGGAGGCCATCATCTGGGTGCCCAGGGTGGCTATGAAGGGGGGCAGCTTGAGCTTTGCGACGAATATTCCGTTTGCAAAGCCGAACACCACGCCTACTAATATTGTAAGGAACACGGAGAGTATCAGCGGGCAGCCCTGCTTGAAGGAGAAGCCTCCGAGCAGCGCCGCGCACATCATCGCCGTTCCCAGAGAAAGGTCTATCCCGCCGGTGATGATGACGAAGGTGACCCCGAATGCCATAAAGCCTATGTAGTAGCTGGATTCGAGTATGTTTTTGACCATATCCAGGCTCAGAAAGTTGTTGCCGAAGATCGAGAACACTATGTACAGGATCACCAGCGCCGCAGGAGCCAGCAGTTTTTGCATGTTGAGCTTATTGGTTCCCAGTTTTTCCATTCCGCTATCCTACCTCTCTCTTTGTTGCAAGGGTCATTATTTTTTCCTGAGTAGCCTCGGCTATATCCAGCTCTCCCGTTTTGCGCCCTTCGCACATGACTACTATGCGATCCGACATACGCAGCAGCTCGGGCATCTCCGATGAGATCATTATTATGGACTTGCCGTCGTCGGCAAGCTGATGCATGAGCTTATATATCTCGCTCTTCGCGCCCACGTCTATGCCTCTGGTGGGCTCGTCGAATATGAGTATGTCGCAGTTGTTGAGCAGCCACTTGGACAGCACCACCTTCTGCTGGTTGCCTCCGGACAGGCTGCGCACCTTGCTCTTTACGCTCGGGGTCTTTGTGCGTACCTTTTTAACGTATTCGTGGGACACGCCCTCGATCTTTCTGTCGTCCACAAAGGCCACCTTGGAAAACTGATCCAGCGAGGCGAGGACGGTATTGTCCGCCACGGACAGCCCGAGACACAGGCCGTAACGTTTGCGGTCCTCAGAGAGATATCCTATGCCTGCGGCAACCGCATCCCGCGGGGAGTTTATCCTTACCTCTTTGCCGTTTATGCGTATCGTGCCGCCGTGGCGCGGGTCCGCGCCGCATATAAGCCGCGCTGTTTCGGTGCGCCCTGCGCCCATGAGCCCGGCGAAGCCGAGTATCTCGCCCTTTTTCAAATTGAAGGATACGCCCTTTACATCCTTGGAGACCAGCTCCTCCGCCTCGAATACTATCGGCGCGCCTTCGGGTACGTTTGACTGCGTCTTGGGCTCCTCGTATATCACGCGCCCGACCATCATTTGCACCACCTGGTCTATCGTCGTCTCAGCGGTATCAACGGTGTTGACATACTGGCCGTCCCGCATCACGGTTATCCTGTCGGTTATTTCCTTCAGCTCGTTCATGCGGTGCGAAATGTATATTATGCCTACTCCGGTGGCCTTGAGCCGCCGTATAAATACGAACAGGTCTTCTATCTCGCTCTCGGTGAGCGCGGCAGAGGGTTCGTCCAGTACGAGTATTTTTGTGTTTTCGTGAGAGAGTGATTTTGCTATCTCCACCATCTGCTGCTTTGCAACGGTGAGATGCTTGACGGGTGTTTTAGCGGATATGTTATTTAAATGAAGCGATCCGAGCAGTTCCTCGGTCATGCGGTTCTGCTCCGCCTTGTCGAGGAACCCCCCCTTGACGGGCTCGCGCCCTATGAATATGTTTTCGGCGACTGTAAGATCCTGCATAAGGTTAAGCTCCTGATGCACTATGCTTATGCCCTTTGCCTGAGCGTCCCTGGGCCCGTGTATCTCGACCGGGCTGCCGAAAAGCTCTATCGTGCCGGCGTCCTTAGTGTACACGCCGGTGAGTATCTTCATAAGAGTAGATTTACCGGCGCCGTTTTCCCCGACCAATGCCATGACCTCCCCCGCCTTTACCTCAAGCCGGGCGTCATCAAGCGCGTGCACGCCGGGAAAATACTTTTGTATACCGTACATTCGCAAAATCGTTTCAGCCATTATGGTTTCACCTTTCTGTACCTTATAAAGAAGCAAAGCGTTGAAGATGGTTTAAACGGTGAAAACGAACCGTTTCGTGTTTTTGTTTAAAATCAAACACAGCACTACTTGGTTCTATCATAAACAATGCGTTGCCAAAAAGCAAGACTTTTCTTAAAATTTTTATTTTTAATTCAAAACTTACTGTTGACGCAAGCGGTTAAAAACCTTATTATAGTTAATAAGAACTGTGGGCTTCGTGCTTTCGGAGCCCCAGAAAAATGTAACGTTTCGTTTTTTGGAGGAAATATGTCGAGCATTTCTACTATCAAGGATGTTGCCGCAAGGGCCGGCGTCGCCCCCTCCACGGTATCCAAATACATAAACGGCGGCAGCGTCCGCGAAAAGAACGTCATCGCCATCCGCGAGGCCATAGCGGAGCTGGAATTCCGGGCGAACCCCTTTGCCCGGAACCTCAAGTCACAGCGCAGCCACGCCATAGGCGTATTGCTGCCCGACCTGTCGGCCCCCTTTTTCAGCGCCATGCTGGAGGCCCTTAACAGGGTAATACGCGCCCGCGGCTATCACAGCCTCATCTCATGTTACAGCTCTAACCACGGGCTGGAAAGGGACAATCTGCGCTTTCTTTTGGAGGCCAGCATAGACGGCCTCATATACGTGCCGGAGGACCTTTCCGCGGAGGAATTTCACGAGCTTACCGACGAATGCGGCGTGCCTGTGGTGCTTGCCGACCGAATGATACCCGGCTCAGATAAGGACACGGTGCTCACCAATAACACCGAATCCGTATACAAAGCCACATCGCATCTTATATCTGAGGGGCACAGACGCATCGGCATAATTTCCGGCCCCAAATCCGTCTTTACCGCAAAGGAGCGCCTTGTGGGATACCTCAGGGCCCTTTCCGACAACGGCATAATTTATGACGATTCCTTAGTCATAAGCGGCGACAACATTTTCGCCACAGGATATCAGGGCCTCATATCCATGATGTCCCTCAATACCCCGCCTACGGCAATATTTTCCACAAACTACAACATAACCCTGGGCCTTATCACCTCCGCACGGGAGAGGGGTATAGTCATACCCGATCAGGTGAGCGTTTTCGGCTACGACTCCGTTGACGTATGCCGCATGATGACCCCCGCCCTGCCCGTCGTTTTCCAGCCGGAGCAGGAGATAGGCCGGCTTGCGGCGGAATACCTAATAGAACGGCTGGACGGAAGCACAGTCCCTCCCCGCATGACCGTGCTCGAGTCCAAGCTGGTAATATAAAAAATACATATTTATAGCGTTATGCGTTATTAAATAGATTCGTCCCCTACTACCAAATTCATGCCCGCGGCAATGCCGCAGAGTACAATTTTCAAGGAGGAAGAATATATGGCAAAGAATCGTTACGTAGGCAGCTATCCGGTCATAGGCATCCGTCCCATTATCGACGGCCGCAGAGGCCCCATGAAGCTGCGAGAGAGCCTTGAGGGCCAGGTAATGGCCATGGCGGAGGCTGCGAAAAAGCTCTTCGAGGATAACCTTTACTACTCCAACGGCGACCATGTAAAGGTGGTCATAGCCGATTCCACCATCGGCCGCGTGCCGGAATCCGCCGCCTGCGCCGAAAAGTTCCGCAGAGAAGGCGTATCCATAACCCTCTCCGTCACGCCCTGCTGGTGCTACGGCTCCGAGACCATGGATATGGATCCCATGACGATAAAGGGCGTATGGGGCTTTAACGGCACAGAGCGCCCCGGCGCCGTATACCTCGCCTCCGTACTCGCCACCCACGCCCAGAAGGGGCTTCCAGCCTTCGGTATATACGGCCATGAGGTACAGGACGCGGATCAGGTCACCGAGATACCTGAGGACGTAAAGGAAAAGCTGCTGCGCTTCGGCAGGGCGGCCGTTGCGGCTGCCACCATGCGCGGCAAGAGCTATTTGCAGATAGGCTCCATGTGCATGGGCATAGGCGGCTCCATCATAGACCAGCAGTTCATGGAGGAATACCTCGGCCTGCGCGTCGAATCCGTCGATGAGGTGGAGATACTCCGCCGCATGGAGGAGGGCATATACGACCACGAGGCCTATGAAAAGGCGCTGGCGTGGACATTCGAGCACTGCAAGGAGGGCCGCGACGACAATCCCGAATCCGTGGAGTTCCTGGTCAAGGAGCGCCGCATACGGTTTACCGAAGAGGAAAAGCGCAAGCAGTGGGAATTTACCATAAAGATGTACTGCATCATAAAGGATCTCATACAGGGCAACCCCAATCTCCCCGAGGAATTCAAGGAGGAGATGGTAGGCCACAACGCCATCGCCGCCGGCTTCCAGGGCCAGAGGCAGTGGACCGATCACTGGCCCAACTGCGACTATCCCGAGGCGGTGCTCAATTCCTCCTTCGACTTTACCGGCAAAAAGGAACCCATGGTGTTCGCCACGGAAAACGACGTACTCAACGGCCTCGGCATGCTATTCATGGAGCTGCTCACGAACCGTGCGCAGATATTCGCGGATGTGCGTACCTTCTGGTCCCCTGAGGCCACCAAGCGCGCCACCGGCTATGAATTCGAGGGCAAGGCTAAGGAGAACGGCGGCATAATACACCTGCTCAACTCCGGCGCGGCCTGCCTCGACGCCTGCGGCGAATGCACCGACGAAAACGGCAACAAAGTCATGAAGCGCTGGTGGGAGGTCACCAACGAGGACATAAAGAAAATGACCGACGCTACCGTATGGTGCGAGGCTGGCTTTGACAACTTCCGCGGCGGCGGCTTCTCCAGCCACTTTGTCACCCGTGCGGAAATGCCCGTCACCATGATCCGACTGAATCTCGTCAAGGGCCTCGGCCCCGTGCTCCAGATAGCCGAGGGCTGGACGGTGAACCTGCCCGACGAGGTGACGGATAAGCTCATGGAGCGCACCAACCCCACATGGCCCTGCACATGGTTTGCGCCGCGCTGCGACGGCAAGGCGGGTAGCCCCTTTGAGGACGCCTACTCCGTAATGCAGAACTGGGGAGCCAACCACGGCGCGATCTCCTACGGACACGTCGGAGCAGACCTCATCACGCTCTGTTCCATGCTCCGCATACCCGTATGCATGCACAACGTGCCCTCCGAGAATATCTTCCGCCCTGCCGCATGGAACGCCTTCGGCATGGATAAGGAAGGCCAGGATTACCGCGCCTGCGCCGCCTACGGCCCCATGTACAAGAACATAAGGTAATGATCATCTAAAAAAATGGCCGGGACGGTTCATTCCGCCCCGGTCAGGCATATAGAAAGGAACGAGCCATGCTTAAAAACATCCCTTCCATCCTCTCCCCGGAGCTTCTCAAGGTGCTGTGCGAGACGGGACACGGCGACCGTATATGCATAGGCGACGGGAACTTCCCCGGTGCTTCGATAGCGAGGCAGGGCGGCTGCGTATTTCTCAGGGCGGACGGTCACGGCACGCCGGAGCTGCTGAACGCCATACTCGAGGTCTTCCCTTTGGACAGCTACACGGATACCCCGGCGATGCTCATGCAGAAAATGGACTGTGACAAAGAGCTGGACATACCTATATGGGATAAATATGTGGAATCCGTCGCCCGCCATGACCCAAGGGGCGCTAAGGCCGTGGGCTTCTATGAGCGGTTCCGGTTTTATGATGAGGCCAAGACCTGCTACTGCGTGCTCCAGTCCGGCGAGACCTCGATATACGCAAACATTATACTTCAGAAAGGTGTAGTGAAATAATATGCGTAACCTACTGGCTTTTGACATAGGGGCCAGCAATGGCCGCGCCATACTCGGGCAATTTGACGGCGAGCGCATCTCCATGCGGGAGCTGCACCGCTTTGAAAACCACTATGTAGAGATGAACGGCATCTACTACTGGGATCTTCCCTACATTTATAATCAGCTCAAGCAGGGCTTCCTCGCCTTCCGCAGGGCGGACATAGGGGCGCTGGACTGCTTCGGCATCGACACATGGGGCGTGGATTACGGCCTGCTGGACAAAAACGGGCATCTCCTCTCAAACCCCCGCGCTTACCGCAACGCCGTGGAGGAGGACTGCACCGAGGCATGGAAGGCGATGGACTTCCCCGCGCTCTTCGCCCATACCGGCATAGGCAACGAGAGCTTCAACACCGCCTATCAGCTTTACCGGCGCAAGAGAGAGGACGACGCCGCGCTGGAGGCCGCCGAAACCCTGCTCTTCATGCCGGATCTGCTTGGGTATTTCCTCACCGGCGAAAAGAAATCCGAATACACCGAGACTACCACCTCCATGCTTTACAACCCCATAAAGCGGGACTGGGACAGGGACATAATGGCGGCCTTCGGCCTGCCGGAAAAGATATTCCCGCCCATAGATATGCCGGGGACGATGCGCGGCAGGCTGCGCTCCGATATAGCCCGCGAGTTAGGCATAAATTGCGCCGCCTTTGCGGCGGTCGGAACCCATGATACGGCCTCGGCGGTCGCGGCAATACCCGGCAGCGGCAGCTTTGCCTTCTGTTCCAGCGGCACATGGTCGGTTTTCGGCATAGAAACGGATCTTCCGCTGCTCACCGACGAGGTGCGGGATGCAGGCTTCTCCAACGAGGGCACCGTGCAGGGCGGCTTCCGCCCGCTGAAGAATATAATGGGGCTGTGGCTTATCCAGGAATGCCGGCGCGAATGGCAGGCGGAGGGAATATTCCTGAGCTGGGACGAAATAGTTCGTGAGGCGGAGGCGGCGGAGCCCTTCCGCTCCATAATCGACACGGATCACACCCCCTTCTTTTCCGGCGGTCATATGCGGCAGAAGATACGTCAGTTCTGCGCCGCGACAAACCAGCCCCTGCCGGACACGGTAGGCAGCTTTGCCCGCTGCGTATACGAATCCCTCGCCCTGAAATACCGCTATACGCTGGAGCGGCTCAGCGAGATAAAGGGACATGCAATAGAAAGCCTGAACATTGTCGGCGGCGGGAGCAGAAACCGCCTTTTGAACCGATTCGCTGCGGACGCGGCGGGATGCCGCGTGATAACCGGCCCCGTAGAGAGCGCCGCCATAGGCAACCTGCTGGTGCAGGCTATGGCGCTGGGCGATATAAGCGGCATAGACGAGCTTCGGGACATAGTCCGCCGCTGCGAGGCTGTGGAGTGTTATGAGCCCAACACCACCGCGGAATGGGAGGCCGCATACGGGCGGCTTCTGGGCTATATGGAAAGGAGCGGCAAAAAATGACGGTAGATATGACAAAATGGCAGGACATGGCAATGGCGAACGCCCACATACGCCCTGCCGGAAGCGGCCGTATGGCGGGAAAGATATGCATAGTGACCGGCGCGGCCCAGGGCTTTGGCAGGGGCATAGCGCAGGAGCTTTACAACGAGGGCGCCTCGATAGTCATAGCGGATCTGAACGAGCCCCTTGCCGGGCAGGTAGCCGCTGAAATGGGCGAAAGGGCCTTTGCGGTTGCCGTGAACGTGTCCGATGAGGAATCCGTGGCCAATATGGTCGCGCAGACCGTGGAGCGCTTCGGCGGCCTCGACCTGATGCTCTCCAACGCGGGAGTGGTACGCTCCGGCCCCGTGACTGAAATGGAAAAAAAAGATTTTGACTTTGTGACCTCCATCAACTATACCGGCTACTTCCTCTGCTCCAAATACGCGGCGATGATAATGCAGGCACAGCACGAGGCGGCTCCAGAGGTCATGTACGATATAGTGGAGTTAAACTCCAAATCCGGCCTCGAGGGCTCAAACCGCAACTTTGCCTATGCGGGCTCCAAGTTCGGCGGCATAGGGCTCACCCAGTCCTTCGCCCTTGAGCTTTGCGCCTACAATATCAAGGTGAACGCCGTATGCCCCGGCAACTATCTGGATGGGCCGCTGTGGTCCGACCCGGAGCGCGGCCTGTTTGTGCAGTACCTCAGGGCGGGCAAGGTCCCCGGCGCAAGGACCGTACAGGACGTCCGCCGCCATTACGAGGCAAAGGTGCCCATGAACAGGGGCTGCCTCCCCTCCGACGTGGCCAAGGCAGTGATGTACTGCGTGGAGCAGCGGTACGAGACCGGGCAGGCAATACCCGTTACGGGCGGCCAGGTCATGCTAAGCTGACGGACGGTAGCGCCCATGATAGATATAGGCATATTAAACGAGCTTAACGCGCCCACAAGGGAGGAGCGGCTGGATAACCTCCGCCGCATAGCCGAAAAGAGCGTATTCCCTCCTATGGAGCCGCGGTATATAAACAACCATATACACACCTTTTATTCCTTTTCCCCCTACTCCCCCGCCGCCGCGGTATACGCCGCCCGCGCGGAGGGGCTCTGCACCGCAGGCATAATAGACCACGACTCTATTGCCGGAGCCGGGGAATTTATAGAGGCCGGCAGGATACTGGATATGCCCGTTACCGTTGGTATGGAATGCCGCGTATCCATGGCGGGAACCTCCCTCGAGGGCAGGCGCACCAACAATCCTGATCAGGCCGGCGTAAGCTACATGACCATACAGTCTGTGCCTCATGACTCCATCGAATACCTGAACGCCCGCTTTGCCCCGTACCGCGAGGCACGGCACAGGCGCAGCAGAGCCATGATCCGCAGAATGAATCAGCTTCTCCGTGATATTGAGCTGGATTACGACCGCGATGTCCTGCCGCTGTCAAGGACCTCGGAGGGAGGCGGAGTCACCGAGCGCCACCTCATGTACGCGCTCGCCCGGAGAATAGTGCAAAGGGCAGGGCGCGGAAGCGCCGCGATAGGCTTCCTCGAGGACGCGATGGGCGTTGCCCTTTCGCCAAAGCAGAGGGCGCAGCTATCGGATACCGGCTATCCGTTTTACGAATACGACCTGCTCGGCATACTGAAGTCCTCCTTCCTTCCCGGCATATATATAGACGCCGATGAGGAATGCCCTTCTCTTGATGAGATAGCGGGGCTCTGCCGGGATATTGACGCATTGCTGTGCTACGCTTACCTCGGCGATGTTACAGACAGCGTGACCGGGGATAAGAAGGCTCAAAAATTCGAGGATGACTACCTCGACGAAGTGATGGAGTGCATGGCGGAGCACGGCATCCGCGGCGTTACCTATATGCCCACGCGGAACACGCCGGCCCAGCTCGCCCGCATAAGGGAGCTTGCCGAAAGGCACGGCTTCATACAGGTATCGGGCGAGGATATCAACTCCCCGCGGCAGTCCTTCGTAATACGGGCCATGGACAATCCCGCCTTTTCAAACCTCATAGAATCGACCTGGAAACTTATAGACCACGAAACGAAAGGAGCTAAACTATGAAGACAAAAGCTGTACGCATACACGGCAAAATGGATCTCCGACTGGACACGGTAGACCTGCCCCCGGTTGGACCGGACGACGTCAGGGTAAAGATAATATCCGATTCAATCTGCATGAGCACCTATAAGGCCGCCGTCGAGGGCGGCAGCCATAAGCGCGTACCGGACAACGTCGAAGAAAACCCCACGATAGTGGGACACGAGTTCTGCGGCGTGATAGACGAGGTGGGCGAAAACTGGAAGCACAAGTACCGCCCCGGCCAGGGCTTCGCCATACAGCCCGCGCATTACTACAAGGGCTCCCAGATGGCCCCCGGCTACTCCTATCCCTTCTGCGGCGGCGACGCCCAATACGGCAACATACCCATCGAATCGCTGCTTATGGACTGCCTACTGCCCTACGATTCCGACGTATACTTTTACGGCTCCCTCGCAGAGCCCATGAGCTGCATAGTTGGCACCTTCCACGCCATGTACCACACCACGCCGGGCAGCTATGAGCACAAGATGGGCATAGTCGAGGGCGGCAAGATGGCGATGCTCGCCTCCGTGGGCGCAATGGGCCTTGGCGCAATAGACTACGCGCTGCACTGCGACCGCCGCCCCTCCCTGCTGGTCGTGACCGATATAGACGACGACCGCCTTGCCCGCGCAAGGAGCATATATACGGTAGAGCACGCCAAGGAGCAGGGCGTGGAGCTTCACTTCGTAAACACCGCCAAGCCGGGCTTCGGCACTGAGTACCTGAGGGAGCTCACCGGCGGCACCGGCTACGACGACGTGATATGCTTTGCCCCGGTAAGGCCGGTGGTGGAGCAGGCCGACGCCATACTCGGCTTTGACGGCTGCCTCAACTTCTTTGCCGGGCCTACCGACAGCAATTTTAAGGCTGAGTTCAACTTCTACAACGTGCATTACCTCTATACCCATGTAGTCGGCACCTCCGGCGGAAACACCAGCGACATGAAGGAGGCTATCGAAATGATGACCTCCGGACGGATCAACCCCGCTACTATGCTCACCCACATAGGCGGCCTCAACGCAGTTGTGGATACCACGCTCAACCTTCCCAATATAAAGGGCGGCAAAAAGCTCATCTACACCCAGATAGAGCTTCCCCTTACCGCCATAGCGGACTTTGAGAAGTTGGGCGAAAGCGACCCGCTGTTTGCCAAGCTCGCCGAGATAACCGCCCGGCACAACGGCCTCTGGAGCCCCGAGGCGGAAAAATACCTGCTTCAGGCCAAGGCGTAGCGCCGATACTTATTATCGCCGGGGCATATGCGCCCCGGTTTTTTCTGTCAATTCGCCCGCTCTATTGACGCGGGGGCGAGTATGGTTTAAATTATTAAAGATGTATCCTTAGCGAAGGAGTTACCGCAATGAACATCCGCTTGAACGAAGTGCGAAAATACATAGAAAACCACGGTGAGGCCACGGTGGAAACTTTGACGGAGCTTTTAGGCTGCTCCAAGATGACGGTATGGCGCTATCTTAAGCAGCTTGAGGACGAGGGCAGCATACGGCGCGTTCGCAACGGCGCCATAGCCACAAGCCTCGCGGGCGACACAGAGGGGCTGTATTCCCAGCGCATGCACGAAAACGCCGACGCAAAGCTCAGCATAGCCCGTGCCGCGATACCCTACCTCGTGCCCAACACCTCGATATTCCTGGACGCCGGCACCACCGTTATGAGCCTCGTGCGGCAGCTTCCCAACCAGCACTATACCATAGTCACGAGCGGGGCCAACATCGCCATAGAGCTCTCCCAGCGCTCCAGGAGCACCGTCTCCTGCGTCGGCGGGCAGATAAGCAGCTCCACGCTGTCCCTGTCCGGCCCTCAGGCGGAGGCGTTTCTCGCGACGGTAAACATAGACACCGCCGTTCTCGCCGCCACGGGCTATTCCACCGGGGCGGGCTTTACCGTAGGCTCCTATACCGAAAATTCCCTCAAGCGCCGTGTAATACAAAAGGCCGACAAGGTCATACTCCTCATCGACCGCTCAAAGCTGGGGCGCACCCTCCCCTTCACCTTCGCCTCCCTGTCTGATATAGACGTGGTAATATGCGACGCTCCCCTGCCGGAGGACTTCATACAGGCCGCAAGGGCAGCTGGCACGGAGGTATTGCAGGTACAGCCCGCAAAATAAACAGAAGCGTGCCCTTTAGCTCATAGCAGCATTTTATAACGGCAAAGAACATATAATATGCTTCATCAAAATATCATAAAAAGCTGAAAGCGCCCGAGCATTTCCCGGGCGCTTTCGCTGTGAGTTTTTTTATATGCCCAGCCTGTTCTCCCTTATCTGCTCAAGCTCGGTGCAGTTATGGGTGCATATATGCCCCGGAAGCGGCAATATGCGCTGGTGTATGGCGTCCACTATCCACTCCGGCTGGGGGAAGAAGGCGTCCTCCATCTCGTGTGCGGGAGTTATCCAGTTCTTTGCGCCCACCACCACGGGAGGGGCGTCCAGATCGTCAAAGCAAAGCTCCGCTATGTTGGAGGCCAGATTGCGCATAAAGCTGTTGCGCTCGCAGGCGTCGCCGGTGACCACGATGCGTCCCGTCTTTTTGACGGACTCCATAACTATCGAATAGTCGAAGGGCACTATGGAGCGGGCGTCTATGACCTCGGCGCTGAGGCCGTACTTCTCCTGCAATATGTCCGCCGCCTTAAGCGCGCGGTAGAGCGTCGCTCCTATCGACAGTATGGTCACGTCGCTGCCGGCGCGCTTTATATCAGGCACGCCTATGGGTATTTCGTACTCCTCCTCCGGCACTCCGCCCGGATGGAACTGCTCCGCCACATCGTATATGCGCTGGCTTTCCAGGAATATCACCGGATCCGTGCCGTTTAGGGCGGACTGCATGAGGCCCTTAGCGTCGTATGGGGTCGCAGGGAACACCACCTTGAGGCCGGAAATATGGGCGCATATCGCGCTCCAGTCCTGGCTGTGCTGCGCGCCGTACTTTGAACCCACGCTCATGCGCAGCACCACGGGCATCTTGAGCATTCCGGCGCTCATGGCCTGCCACTTGGAGAGCTGGTTGAAAACCTCGTCTCCGGCGCGGCCCAGGAAATCGCAATACATGAGCTCGGCAACCGCCCTTCCGCCGCTCATGCCGTAGCCCACCGCCGCGCCGACTATGGCTGCCTCGGCTATCGGCGTGTTGAACAGGCGGTAATAGGGCGTCGCCTCGGTCATGCCGCGATATACTGCAAAGGCTCCGCCCCAGTCCCTTACGTCCTCGCCGAAGCTCACTAAGGTAGGATCCTCATAGAGCTTGTTTATTATGGGCTCGGCTATGGCGTCGCGGTACTGATATACCCTCGCCTTGGGCACGGGCTTGCCGTTTTCGTCGAGATAATAGCGCTTTTTCTTGGCTATCTGCTGTATGCGGGGGCACTCCTCCCTGGGCAGCAGCATATCGGGCTTGCGCTCGGTATCCATGGAGGGGACGCGGCCATTGGAGAACATGAGATCGCCTATGAAGTTCTTTTCCACGCCGAATATATCTATCCTCGGGGAAACCGCGTCGTCTATGGCCAGCTTCATGTTGCGGAGCATATCCCCCGCCACCTTTGCCCGTATCTCGGCAAGCTCGGCTTCGCCGCATACGCCTGCCTCCACAAGCTGTTTGCCGAAGGCGATTATGGAGTCCTGCTCCTGCCATGCCTCGATCTCCTCCTTCGTCCTGTAGCTGGAGGAATCGGAGGGGCTGTGGCCGCTTATGCGGTAGGTGACTACATCCAGCAGCACCGGGCCCTCGCTCTTTGCAACGGGCAGCTTCCTCGTGTATGCGTCTATAACGGCGAGCGGGTTGTAGCCGTCTATGCGCTCCGCATGGAGCGCGTCCGGCGATATGCCCGCCGCTATGCGCGCCACCATATCGTAGCCCATGGTCTCGCCCCTGGTCTGGCCTCCCATGCCGTAGAAGTTGTCGTTTATGTTGAATATTATGGGAAGCGCGCGCTTTCCCTCCGGCCAGAGCAGCTTAATCTGATCCATGGCGGCTAACATAAAGCCCTCCCATACGGGGCCGCAGGCGGTGGAGCCGTCGCCTATATTGCATACGACCACGCCCTCCTTGTCGTTTACCAGCTTATAAAGCGCCGCGCCCACGGATATGGTGCCGCTGCCGCCCACTATGGCGTTGTTGGGATATATGCCCAGCGGCGTGAAGAATGCGTGCATGGAGCCGCCCAGTCCCTTGTTAAAGCCGTTTTCCCGGGCGAAGGTCTCGCACATCATTCCGTAGAGCAGGAAGTCTATGCCCTGCTCCCTCAGGCTTTTCCCTTCATCCTTTATCACCCCGTAGGTCTTGCCGCCAAAGAATCCCTCCATGACGGAAAGCAGCTCGCCCTCCTCCATTATCTCTATGGAGCGAAGACCCTTGGCCAGTATCTCGCCATGGCTGCGGTGGGAGCCGAAGGTTAGGTCCTTCGGGGTAAGGCGGAAGGCCTCGCCCACATAGGCAGCCTCCTGCCCTATGCCGAGATGGGCCGGGCCGGGGTGGTTATAGCTTACGCCCTGATATTCGCCCGTGGTTTTTATGAGGTTGAGCATGGTCTCAAATTCCCGGATATAGCACATATCCCGGTATATGTTCATAAACTCCGCCGTGGTGAAGCTGCCGAGCTCGTCCTTTACCGTTTTCTGATAGGTATTTACCGGTATCTCCGGCACTCTTATAGGCGTCTCCGGCCCGCGTACCGCCTTAGGATCCATATATAAAGCCTTAGTCATTGATTTTCTCCTTTCTCTTTGCCTTATCCTGCCCTGTCCCCTGCGCTATGCCTGAAATACGGCTTCCCGTATTATCTCGGACACGGTCGGGTGCGGGAACACTATTTCCTTTATGTCGTCCAAGGTCAGCCGCTGCTCTATGAAGGAAGCCGCCGCTATTATGAACTCGCTCGAGTAGTTGCAGAGGGCCTGCGCGCCGAGTATGGTGTTGTCCCTGTTGTTCACCACCAGCTTGAATATGCCGTCGCCGCCCTCGTTTTCCGCCACATACCGCCCCGAATAGCGCATGGGCAGCGTGACCGTGCGGGCGTCCAGCCCTGCGGCTGCCGCAGCAGCCTCCGTATAGCCCACGCCGCTGAGCTCCGGGTTGGTATACAGCACTGCGGGTATCGCATCGTAGCGCATATTGTCCCGCTTGCCCAGCATTGTGTTCACCGCCACCTCCGCCTCGCGATAGGCGGTATGCGCCAGCATCGACCTTCCGTTTACATCGCCCGCAGCGTATACCTCGGGCTGGTTAGTCCTCATGCGGCTATCCGTAACTATGGCTCCGCGCTCCGTGAGCACGCCTATGCTCTCGAGGCCGACGTCCTTTATATTAGGCCTTCTTCCGATGGATATGAGAACCTTGTCGCACTCCACTGCACAGCTCTTGCCGTCCTTTTCATAGCGCACCGCGCCGTCGGCTATCTCTGTTACCTTGGCAGAGAGCAGCAGCTTCATGCCGCGCTTTTCGTAGTGCTTCTGCAATATGCCCACGAGCTCCCTGTCGTTTTCACCGGCGATATGATCCAGCATCTCTATTACGGTTATCTCCGAGCCTATTGAATTAAAGTACGCCGCCATTTCCAGCCCTATCACGCCGCCGCCTATCACGACAAGCCTTCTGGGCGCTTCGGTAAGGCTCAGCAGCTCGCGGTTGGTGACCGCAAAGCCGGACTCCAGCCCCTCCTTTAGCCCCGGTATGGGTGGTATTGCGGGAGATGAGCCCGTGCATATCAGCAGCCGCGCGCCGGTATAGGTGCTGCCGCCCGCCTCCACGGTGTAGCCCTCGCTGTTCCTTCCCGTGATGACGCCCCTTGCGTTGAGCGTTTCAACATGGTTCGCCCGAAGCGCCGCCTTTACGCCGCCCACCAGCGTCTTTACCACCTTTTCCTTGCGCGCTACCACCTTTGCGTGGTCTATGGCTATATCCTTTGCTATAACGCCATACTTTTCGCCGTGGGCCGCGCCGTCGTAAAGCTTGGCGCTGTAAAGCAGGGTCTTGGTGGGCACGCAGCCCTCGTTAAGGCATACGCCGCCCAGCTCCCTCTGCTCTATGCAGAGCACCTTCATGCCGGCATGGCCTGCCCGCTCCGCCGCCAGATAGCCCGCGGGACCTCCGCCGAGTATTATAAGATCATAAGTCATTCTATATTACCTCCCCTTCGCGGTTTAGCCTATCAGCAGCGCGGTAAAGCTCTCAAGAGCCGTCTTAAGCTCCGCAAGGAACCGCGAGGCAGGCGCCCCGTCCAGCGCTCTGTGGTCGTATGTGAGCGAAAGACCCATTGCGGGGTAGACGCTTATGCCGCCGTCCTTGCCCGTCCTTACGCGCTCCGTTATGCCGCATACGCCGAGTATGCCGGTCTGGGGCGGGTTTATCACCGGGGTGAAATGCTCTATGCCCAGCGAGCCGAGGTTGCTGACAGTAAATGAGCCGCCCTGAAGCAGATCGGGGTTTATGGAGCCCTCTTGGCAGGCGGCTATGAGTGCCTTCGCCTCGGAGGAGATTTCCCGCAGGCTCTTTTCATCCGCATTGAACAGCGTGGGCACCATAAGGCCCCTTGGCGTATCCACAGCCAAGCCCAGGTTCACATGGCGGAAGCGGCGTATGCTGTCCCCCAGGTAGTGCGCGTTGAGGTCGGGGTGGCGCGGCAGCACGCGGGACACGGCATACAGCATTATGTCGTTCAGGGTTATGTTTGGCACATCCAGCTTTTCCGCCGCCAGCTTAAGCTGCTTTCTGTAATTCATTATGCAGGTGGCATCAAAGGAAACGGTGTGCGTGAGCTGCGCCATTTCGCTTAGGCTCTGGTGCATGGACTTGGCTATTACCTTGCGGATATTGGTGAGCTTGACGTCCTCGTATTCCTCCGCGGGAGCAGCCGGGGTAAGCTCCTCCACCTGTCTTTTTGCCGTCTCCATATCGCAGGGAAGCAGCCTTCCGCCTAGGCCGGAGCCCGTGCGGCTCTCCGCCGCGAGCGCAGCTATGTCGCGCTCGATCACCCTTCCGTTGGGACCTGTCGGAGCAGCCATGGCAGGATCCAGCCTCAGTCTTTCCGCCGCGTTTTTCGCCCTTGGCGATATGCCCCTCGCTCTTTCCGCAGTTTGCAGGGCCGCTGCGGGCGCGGCAGCCTCCGCCGGCGCTTCCTCGCGCTGCTCCGGCTCGGCCTCCACCTTGGGGGCCACGCCGCTTATGTCCTCGCCCTCCGCGCCTATTACGGCTACCGTTTCAAGGCAGGGCACATCGTCGCCCACGCCAAAAAACACGGCGAGCAGCTTCCCCGATACCTTTGCGGCCTCCTCAAACACGGCCTTATCAGTCTCGTAGGAAAAAAGCAGCTCGCCCTCGCCCACATCATCTCCGACTTTTTTGAACCATTCGCCAATCACACAGCTTTCCACCGATTGTCCCTGTCTGGGCATTATTACCGCCGTCGCCATACTTATCCTCCTATCTAATGATTGAAATATATATTTGTTGTTTTATAACATTATTTTGTTGTATTATATCACACATGCCGCCGGCATGGCAACAACTTAAGGTGCATAAAAGCAAATTTAATCTGTTTTTTTAATAAGAAAAAGAACTGCCGCTAGACAGTTCTCTCTCTTATTTCCTATTGCCTTTTATCCTTCGACAGCCTGCTTATAACGCTCCGTACATTCCTCGATGATCTTGATGGCGTCCTCTTTCCCGCGATAGGCTCCGGTCGTTACATTTACCCCTTGAAGCACCTTGTAGTTTTCGAAAAAGTTCCTGATTTCTTTCAGGATAAAATCCGGCAGCTCATCCAATTCATAATAATCGGAATAGCGAGGGTCGCAGTCCACCACGGAGATCAGCTTATAATCCGGCTTTCCGCCATCTGTCATTTCAAGGTAGCCGAGGACTCTCGCCGGCACATAACAGCCGGGAAAAGACGGATAATCGCTTACGACCAGAATATCCAACGGGTCCCCGTCGGGAGCCAGGGTGTTTTCAATGATCCCATATTCTGTCGGATAAACCATGGAAGCATATATGACTCTGTCCAATTTGATCTTTCCGGTTGCATTATCCACTTCGTATTTATTTTTTGAATGAAGCGGTATCTCGATCAATGCCTCGACTACATTATCCATAACAATTAACTCCTTCTTTATCTGTTTAATATTTTTATTTCATTATATCCCTTATAAGCTCGGCGCTCCTTAAAGGTCGCGCGGACTTTGCCCTCTTCCCTTTAGTTTACTGTTTTTTCTTCTCCATAGCAATATTTTCCTATCCGTCATCGCCCGTCCATATCCTTGTCCTGCTTGACTACCGCGCCGGAAACGGCGTCTATTTCGTATTCATATTCAAAGCCGCCGCACTTGAAATCTATCTCATATACCATGCGGCCATCCTCTCTATCCAGCTTGCATTCGTATTCGGTTATGCTGCCATTGTCAAGTCCGGCATGTGAAAGAGCTGCGGATTTTGCCTTTGCCTCGCCTATATAGCCTCTGTCGGCTGACTGCTGCTCATCCTTTTTATTGTCCTTTGGATTTTCCTGCTTTTTCCCGTCCTTTGTGTTTTCCGCCGGCTCACCCTCGTATTTGAGTATTTCTCCGGTATTCGCGTTTATGTCGTATTCATACTCCCTGCCGTTCCAGTCAAACTCCAGCTCGTATATCATGGCCCCGTGCTCATAGTCCATTTCAAACTCATAGCCGAGTATTTCTTCGGCCTTTGCCCCGGCGTGAGCAAGAGCTATTTCCTTTGCTTTGGCCTCGCCTATATAAGCGCTGTCGCTGGCGGCACCCTCTGCCGTTACGTTGGTTATGCTCTTGCTGCCGGATTCCCCTATCAGGTTCAGTTCGTTTACGCTGAGCCCCGCCAGCTCGTCAAAGGTATGAGCGGCATTGTTTTCGGTTATTTGCTTTATCAGCTGAGCTTTTCCTTCGGTTATGCCGTACTGCTCCGCAAGGCGTTTTGTGTCAGGATCGTCACTTATAGTCTGACTCAGCACCGCGCCCTTGAAGCTGCCTGTATCCAGCATATCCTTTACCTCTGCGCTCAGCCTGCTTTGCATTTCCGCGCTCTTTATGGGATCGTCGCTATCTACGCTTATAAGTATGGAGTTGGCCAGTTCGGATATATATCCTTCCCTAAGCATTGAACCTATTATGGCGTTTACCGCCACCTTGAGGTCGCTTCCCTTAAGCTTCATATCGCCTATGACCTTTACTCCGTCCTCGTTTTTCGGGGTTACCAATACTACCTGTTCCTTCTTATTCACCCCCAGCTCTATGCTTGGGTTAACATCCAGCGCTACGGTGGAAGCTACGCTGTGATTGGCTCCGTATAAGTATGTTCCAGTTACTATCAGAACCAGCGCCGCTGCCGCTGCCATAACCCTGCTGAATACTCTGCCGCTTTTCTTTTTTGCCGTATTTTCCAATATTATTACCCTTCCTTTCTGCTCCTCGCATTTTCCCATTACTTCTTTAAGATTATTCGGAGCGGCATTGCCAAATGCCCGCCTTACGCTTTCTTCCGTACGCCTGTTGCTCACTTTAAATGCCCTCCCTTTTTTCAAGTTTTGATTTAAGCTTTTTTATTGCCCTGCTGTATTTTGAAAGCACCGTCGCAAGCGGCAGGCCGAGAAGCTCAGCCGTTTCCCTGTGCTTCATGCCGCCTACGGCATGGAGTATCACTATCTGCCGTTCGCTGTCGTCCAGAGCCTTCAGGCACTGCTCCAAAACCAGCCTGTCCTCCGGCGAGGCCGGCGTCTGCTCAAGGTATTTGTCCCAGTCCTCCTCCGGAATGTCGGAACGCTTTCCCCGCTCACGCAATTTTTCCATGCACAGATTTCTGGTTATTGTTATAAGCCAGGCCATCGGCTTGCCCTGGGGCCTGTATCCCGCCGCGCCGAGGTAAACGCGCACAAAGCATTCCTGAGCTATTTCCTCCGCGTCGTGGGAGCTTTTAAGCAGGGACAGCGCGAAGGCGTATACTGAAGGATTGGCTATCCGGTACAGCGGCTCCATGGCAGCCGTGTTCCCCGCTGACAGCTCCATCATGCAGTTCTCCATTTCTTCCCGCTGGCTCTGCCCACATTCAGCAACAGCATTCAGGCATATAAGCATATTCTCTTACTCCTTTCACCCTGTAAACGGAGAATCATTGGTTTTTATTGCAAATAAATTATATATGATTTCCGTAATCCATATACGTCTATGTCTATCGAAAAAGCCCGCCATGAAAATGGCGGGCTCAGCTAACGTTCTTCGGAGTTAAATGGCCATTGTTTTATCAGTCTGCTACGTAGGGCAGAAGGGCAACGATGCGGGCGCGCTTGATGGCGATGGCCAGCTCGCGCTGATGCTTTGCGCATACTCCGCTCATGCGGCGGGGCATGATCTTGCCGCGCTCGCTTACGTACTTGCGAAGACGTGCGGTATCCTTATAATCGATGTGCTCGACCTTATCTACACAGAAACCGCATACCTTACGCCTGGACTTGCGGGGACGGGGCTTCATTTTGCGCTCTTCCATTTGGTGAATCTCCTTTCATTGGCTAGATGGCCCCTGCTTAGAAGGGCAGCTCGTCGTCCTCTATCTCAGAGAAGCCCTCGGGGGCAGGAGTGTTCTGGCGCTCAAAGCCGCTGCGCTCATAGCCGCCGCTGCCGCTGCCGCCCTCCTGGCCCTTGGGGGTGAGGAATTCGATCTCATCTGCGATTATTTCAGTAATATATCTCTTTGAGCCGTCTTTCGCGTCGTAGCTGCGGTTCTGTATCTCGCCGATAACGGAGACCTTGCGTCCCTTTGAAAGATACTTGCCGCAGAGCTCGCCGAGCTGGCGCCATGCTACGATGTTGAAAAAGTCGGATACCCGCTCCCCGGCCTGATTCTGGAAGCGGCGGTTCACGGCGATGGTAAAGGTGCATACAGTGGTACCGCTGCCGGTGGTCCTCACTTCAGGGTCGCGGGTGAGGTTGCCGATAAGGATTGCTTTGTTCATTTTTGTACCATCCTTTCAGCTAAAATCTTGGTTTAATCAGCCGTTCTGGCGAACTACCATGTAACGCAGGATGCTTTCGTCATTCCTGAAGTTACGCTCAAGCTCGCGGGGCAGCTCGGGAGCTGCTGCGAAATTCACCAGCACATAATAGCCCTCGGTCTTATAATCGATGGGGTAAGCCAGCTTTTTGCGGCCCCATTCATCGGTCTTTTCGATCTCGCCGCCATTGGCGGTTATGATACCGGAGAACTTTTCGATAACGCCCTTGATGGCTTCGTCCTCCATCTCAGGGGTAACGATGTACATAGCTTCATACTTGTTCACGCTTTTCACCTCCTTATGGTCTTGTGGCCCTGCCGCGCTTTGGGCAGAGCAAGAAGCACGCTAGCTTTCGTATTATATCACCGGAAAAAGCCCTGCGCAATAGGTTTTTTAAGAAAATAAAGGGTTTTTTGGCGGCCCCGCCTCCCATATCCCGCAGTTGTTAAAAAAACAAATCCGATGTATAATAAACTATCTATACAAGGAGAAATGTGACCTTTGAAGCCTTTGAACATAAAATCCGCCCTCGCCGCCTTCGGCATAGGCGTGGGAGCCATGGCGATAGCGTATATCTTCCCCGTGGGCCTTATGCTGATGCCCGCGCTGCTGGCCTTTGCCGGCACGGTATGGGGCTATGGGGGGCTGGCCATAGCTGCGATAACGGCCGCAGGCGGCATAATATGCATAGCGGGCGCGGTGGATGCGGGCATAATCGGCCTGCTCGTCATGTCCATACCCGCGGGCATAGCGATGACCTATATCTTCATAAATAAACTGCCCTACCGCACGGCGGCGGTCACAGGGGCGTTCTTCGCGGCGCTGGGCATATACATAATCACCTGCGTTCCGGCGCTGCTCAACGGGGAAGGCCCCTTCGCCTATTATTTACAGTACATGGCCGCATTCGGCGACGCGGTGGAAAAGACCGCGGCACAGATGGGCATAGACGGGGATAAGGCCGAGATGCTGCGCAAGATGGCGGCATACCTGGAATACAAGGCTCCCGACATGGCGGTAATGGCAATGATGTGCATGGGCATGGGCGCAGGTCTGGCGAACGTAGTGGCGGCAAGGGCCCTTTGCAGGGCGAAGGGCGCAAAGCTCAAGCCCATGGCGAAGTTCCACCTGTGGCAGCTTTCCCGGGGCTTTACCTATGGCAGCCTTGTGATGATAATAGGCGCCATAATCATATCCGCGCTGAAGATAACCAATTCTTCCGCCATAGTCACGGCGGTGGAATGCGCGGTGGCGGGGCCGTATGCGCTCATGGGCGTCTGCCTGATGGCGTTCATGGTAAGGATGAAGCTCCGGGGCACGGCGTTCACGGTGTTTTCGGTGGTAGCTATGGTGCTGCTTTTTCCCTACAGCCTTTACGGGCTTTGTATTATAGGCGCTGCGGACAGGCTTTTCCGCATGCGCAGAAGCTATGTGGAGCGAATGCACAAATAAGCCGAGAAAAAGCTTTTTCCTTGGGGGGAAGGTATTATGGACAAAAAACCGCAGCTTGCGTTTATACCTCTGTTCATAGCGGCGGCGGCGGCCTGTGGGCTGCTGACGGTATGCTTTGCCGAAAAGTGGGTGGCTCATGTGCTGCTGGCGGTATGCGTGGTTTCCTTCAGCATAGGCATGATAGCGATGGCGGCCTATAAGAGGGCGGTCAAATACGCCATGAACGACATATTCCGGGAAAACGACACCACGGCGGGCAACATCATAACAAACATAGCAATACCCTGCGTGCTGTTTGACAGCAACGGCAAGATCGCCTGGAGCAACGATGCGTTCTCGGAGCTGTATCCGGGCACCGACATATGCAGGCTGATACCCGATATGGATCCGCGCTTCCCCAATAAGGCCCAGTCCATAGAGTATAACGGCCAGCACTTCCAGCTCATGAGCATGCCGGTACAGCGCATACGCACAGAGACCCGGCTCACCTTCCAGTACTGGCTGGACAGGACCGAGGCACTGCATTATTCCCGACTTTACGAGGAGCAGATGCCCACGGTGGGGCTGATACAGGTTGACAATTACGACGACCTTATGACCGACAGGCAGTTTCATCGCAACAGCGTGCTCTCGGAGGTGGAGCGCAGGGTAAGCGACTTTGTTACCGCCATGGAGGGCGTATACAGAAGGTACGACAACAGCAAGTTCTTCTTCGTGTTCGAGGCAAAGCGCATAGCGGAGCTGGAACAGCAGCGCTTTACCCTTCTCGACGAGGTGCGCGAGATAGATACGGGAACCGGCCAGCCGGTAACGCTCTCTATTTCCATAGGCGTGGCGGACAGGATAGCCGCCTCGGACGAGGCGGCCCGAAACGGCATGCAGCTGGTGCTGGGCAGGGGAGGCGATCAGGCGGTGGTCAAGCGGGGTGCAAACTACGCCTTCTACGGCGGCAAGCGCCAGGTAACCACAAAGAACTCCAGAGTAAAGGCGCGGCTTTTCGCCGAGGCGCTGCATCAGCTGATGGACACCGCGGATGCGGTTTTCATAATGGGCCACAGTCTGCCGGATATGGACTGCGTAGGGGCGGGCCTCGGCATAATGCGCTGCGCCAAGAGCATAAGCTGCCCGGCGTACTTCGTGCTGGATGAATCCAACGCCAGCATTGATGGGGCGATAGAGGCAATGAAGGAAAACAAGGCCTACAGGGATACTATAAAGACGCCGGAGCAGGCCGCCCAGATGATGCGCTCCTCCTCGCTATTGATAATCGTGGACACCCAGCGCAAAAGCTCGCTGCTCAGCGCCGAGCTGCTGGAAAAGGCGGGCAAGGCAGTGGTCATAGACCATCACAGGCGGGCTGTGGACTCCATACAGAACCCTACCCTCAACTATCTTGAGGCGGGATCCTCCTCGGCCTGCGAGATGGTGACAGAGGTGATACAGTACTTTGACGACGGCCTCAAGCCCACCACCTTCGAGTGCGGGGCGCTGCTTGCGGGCATCACTATGGATACAAAGCATTTTTCCTTCAATACCGGAGCGCGCACCTTTGAGGCGGCAAGCTATTTAAGGCGCAACGGCGCGGACAACACCACCGTGAAGATGATGTTCCAGGACGATATGCAGACCTACCGCAACAGGGCCAAGGTAGTGGAAAACGCCATAATAATGGAGCAGGGGATAGCCATATCCGCATGCCCCGCAGGCATGGAAGCCACCAACCTGATAGCCGCACAGGCGGCGGACGAGCTGGTGAACATAAAGGGTATTCAGGCTTCCTTCGTGCTTGCGGAGCGGGGCCAGGTGATATACATAAGCGGCAGAAGCCTCGGGGACATCAGCGTCCAGCTTATACTTGAAAAGCTGGGGGGCGGCGGGCATCAGTCCATTGCCGGCGCGCAGCTGAAGGACGTTACCATGGACGAGGCCATAAGCAGGCTTACGGAAAGTATAAACAGCTATTTAAAGGAGGCACACGAGAAATGAAAGTTTTACTGACACAGGACGTTAAGGGCAAGGGAAAGGCCGGCGACATCATCAATGCAAACGACGGCTACGCAAGGAACTTCCTTATCCCCCGGGGCCTCGCAGTTGCGGCAGACGCAAACAACATTCACGCCGCTAACCTTAAAAAGCAGGCCGATGTACACCGCAGGGAGGTGGCGAGGCAGAACGCCAGGGCCTTGGCAGACGAGATGAAGGGCCTCACCGTAAAGGTATACGCCAAGGCGGGAAGCGGCAAGCTGTTCGGCTCAATAGGCGTGGCCGAGATAGCCGAGGCGCTCAAGGAGCAGTACGGCATAGACGTGGATAAAAAGCGCATAAAGCTGGAGGAGCCCATAAAGTCCCTGGGCATAACCGATATAACCGCCCACCTTTACGAGCAGACCGATACCAAGTTCAAGGTAGAGGTGCTGCCTCTGGAGGCAAGTAAGAATTAACGGCATAAAGGCGCAATAAAAAGAGCAAGAGGTTAAGATATGGAAGAACCCCGCGTACCCACCACGCCGCCCCACAGCCTTGAGGCGGAAAAATCTATACTGGGCAGCATGCTGCTGTCCCATACAGCCGTGGAGCAGGCAATGGAGACGCTGTGCGCTTCCGACTTTTACCTTGCACGGCATCAGGATATATTCCAGGCGATAAAGGGCATATACGACAGGGGAGAGGCCATAGACAGCGTCACGGTCATAGACGCGCTGGACCGCATGGGCAAGCTTGCTTCTGTGGGGGGCGTGATGTACATCACCGAGCTTTCGCTGTACGTACCCAGCGCGGCAAACGCTGCCCACTACATAAGAATCGTGGAGGAGCGCAGCGTGATGCGGCAGCTCATAGAGGCCAGCACCGCCATAGCCTCAGACGCTTTCTCGGGGGAAAAGAGTCTTGAGCAGATGCTGGACGACGCGGAGCGGGCAATATTCAACATATCCATGAAGAAGACCTCCGATACGCTGGTGCATATCAGCGAGACGGTGCTCAGCTGCTACAACCGGGTCGGGGAACTGATGAAGCTCAACGGCGCCCTAACCGGGGTTACCACAGGCTTTGCGGATCTGGACAAGCTCACCTCCGGCATGCAGCCCAGCGATCTCATCATAATCGCCGGCCGCCCCTCCATGGGCAAGACCGCTTTTGCCCTTAACCTTGCCCAGAACGCGGCTGTAAAGGGCAAGAAAACCGTATGCATATTCAGCCTGGAGATGAGCCGCGAGCAGCTGGTGCAGCGTATGCTCTGCTCCGATTCCGGCGTAAACATGCAGTCTGTCCGCACCGGCACCATAACCGACGCGGAGCTGATACGCATAGCGTCCTCCCTTGATCCCCTCTCCAAGGCGAGCATATACATAGACGATTCCGCCGGGTGCAGCGTGGCCGAGATACGCAGCAAGTGCCGCAGGCTGCAATCCCGGGTTGGGCTGGACATGGTGGTCATTGACTATTTGCAGCTTATGCAGACCTCTGGCAGGTACGATAACCGCGTATTGGAAATATCCGAGACTACGCGGAAGCTGAAGATACTCGCCCGGGAGCTGAACGTTCCAATAATTCTCCTGAGTCAGCTTTCCCGCGGCCCTGAACAGCGCACAGATCACCGCCCCGTTATGGCGGATCTTCGCGAATCCGGCGCTATCGAGCAGGACGCGGATGTGATAATGCTGCTGTACCGGCCTGCCGTGTATGACGCGGAGGCGGACAACACCACCGAGGTAATAGTCGCCAAGCACCGCAACGGCCCTACCGCCACGGTAAAGCTGGCCTGGATAGACAGCAGCGCCAAGTTCGCGGATTTGGACACCACCGGAAGAGACGAGGGGTTTTAGGGATTATTATTTTCCTCTTCTTTTCTCTTTCTTTTCGGGAAAAGAAAGAGAAAAGAAGCAAAAGAGAAAGAAAAGCCAACAGGAAATAAACAGGATAAAAAGACAGGATGCAAATATAAAAAGGAGCGGAGAGAACCGTTCCTTTATTGTTTTGATTTTTGTAAGCTTTTCTCTTTCTTTTTGCTGCTTTTTCTGTTCTCTTTTCCCGGAAAAGAGAAAGAAAAAGCAGAGGCAGAGGCAAAGCCTATTTATGCCCGTGCTTGTACAGCTGCCTGTTGTCCAGCGCCCACTGGCGCTCGGTAAATTCGCCGTCGCTGACAGCGGAGAGGGCGTCGAACATCTCGAACATGCGGGAATCCAGCACGTCTATCTGGCTGACTATCTCGGCCTCGGGGAACATGGGCGGCTTTGGGCTGCCGTATTCCGGCACGCTGTGGTGGGAGAGGAGAATATGCTGCACCAGCTCCTTGGTAGAGTTATCTATCATGAGCTCGGCCGCCGCCCGCTCAACTATGGCCACTCCCATGTTTATATGGCCGAGCAGCTGGCCGGGGGTGCTGTAGCCTGTTGCAAGGCCCAGGCCGCCTACCGTGAGCTCCGGCACCTTGGCGACGTCGTGGAGTATTATGCCCGCATAGACCAACTCGCAGCTAAGGGCCGGGTAAAGCTTTTTGTATACGGCGCAGACAGCCTCGGCAGCCCTGAGCATGGTATGGGTATGGTAAAGCAGGCCGCCCCGCATGGCGTGGTGAAGCTTGAGCGCCGCGGGATAGCGCAGCAGCTCCTCCCGGTTTTCCCTGAGTATATACTGGGTGAGCATGCGCAGGTCGTTGTCCGTGAAGCTCTCCGTAACCTTTATTATCCCGTCGTACATCTCCTGGGGGGGCAGCGGCGCGCAGGGCACCAGACTGGACATATCCACATTGTCGGAATCCCTGGCGGCGCGTATGCGGTCTATCTTCAGCTGCTCCGAGTCCTTCCATATGTTTACCGTAGCCCGGACCTTGATTATGCTGTCCGGTTCGTATACGCCGTGCTGCTCTATGCTGTAATCCCAGAGCTTGGCGGATATTTCGCCACCGGCATCAGCCAGTATCATGTCCAGATAGTCGCTGCCCTTTACGTTGCTCTTTATAGCTACGGACTTGACTACGCAAAAGCCCTCCACCTGATTATTGGCGGGATTCACTATGTTGTTAAGCAGGTTCATGCGTCCCATGGCGCTATCCTCCTTATATAAACTCAAAATACCATCAGTTGACAAGGACACACAAGGTTTTAGAAGCCAAACAGCACGGCATAACTGTGTCGTCCTCATTTGAAATACAACCAGTATTTCTGCACTCGTCCTCCTTGTTCTGCCATACTCTTTGGCTTCTAAAACTCGAAGACCCTAAAGAGCTTGTTTTGAGGGCGATCCAAGGCCGAGGAGCGCAGTACTACTGGATGTAATACAAGCGACGAGAACGCAGGAGCGTCCCAAAACAAGCCTTTAGGGCTTGTGTGCTCTTGTCAGCTGATGGTATTATACCATAATATGTCCCACGCCGGAAATAAAAAGCTTTTGTGTAGTTTGAAACGGATTATTCTGATATAATGTATGCAACCTTTTGTGTTGTCAAAACGTTTAATATACAGATGAAGGGCAGGTAATTGCGCATTGACCCCTAAGAGCATTGAAGCCATATACAGGGACAACTGTAAAATGGTTTACTGGGCGGCGTATTCCGTACTAAAGCGGGAAAACGACGCCATGGACATCGCTCAGAGCGTATTTTTGCGGGCGATAAAGAACATCGACAAGCTGAACACAATGGAAGACGGGCAGGTAAAGGCATGGCTGTACCGCGTCGCCGTGAATCTGTGCTATGACGCAGGCCGGAGGCTGAAGCGGGAGATACCCGCCGAGGAGCTGCCCGAGCCCAATACTGACCGGGAATACGAGCTGCCCGAGGCCTCCGCCATATCCAGAGATCAGCGGGAACGGGTGAAGCGGGCCATCGATGCGCTGCCCGATATATACCGCGAGACGGTGATGCTGCATTACTATTCTGGGCTGGACTACAAGACCATAGCGGCTATGCAGGGCAGCACCGAGGGAACGGTGAAATCCCGGATATTCCGGGCAAAGGAAAGGCTCTATGAGCTGTTGAAAGAAGGTGAGAAGAATGACTGACAAGCTGGACGATCTGCTGTTTTCCATAGGCGAAGAGCAAAATGGCAGGGTGGATTTTGACCAGATGTACGCCGATCTTCTCAAAAAGCATAAGGAAGAGGAAAAAAAGCGCAGTACAAGGCGGTCGCGCTTCGTGCGCTATGGCGCTATGGCGGCCTGCGCGGTGGCGCTGGTGGGTATAGGCGCCGCCATGGTAAACAGCAGCCGCTTTAAGGCTGAGGCCCCGGCAGAGGCTGCCATGACCGAGGAATGCGTGGAAGGATCCGCCCCGGCGGAGGAAGCCCCTGCGGAGGCGGCCCCGGCGGAGGAGCCAATGATGGCGGAGGCGCAGGAAGCCGCAGACAATGCAGCGATGGAAGCGGCGCCGGAGGAAGGCGCGGACGATAAGGGCTTCAAAAGCACGGCGACTGCTGCCGGCGGAGCCGGCGTAGAGATAGGCACCTGCGACGACGCATGGAGCAGGCTGAAGGCGGCCGGAATAGAGGCGGAGCCGTATGATAGCGAGGACGCGCCGGAGGCAGGCTATGCGCTGATGACGGGCGAGGGCGAGGCGATATGGAACGCCGGAAGCGGGGTATACAGGGTAACGCTCAACGGCGACATTGCGGAGCAGCTAAAGGAGCTTTGCGAATAGCGCGGGCAAAAAACGAAGCACTTAAAAAGGCGGCCTGAGGCCGCCTTTTTTTGAGCAGTTAAGCTATGTCCTCCTTCACGCTTTCCGGGGGGACGTCCAGCTGCCAGGGGTCCTTGAGATACCCGCGCAGCAGCTTGAAGGCGGAGGCGTAGTAAAAGCCGTCGCATATGCGCTCGTCGGTGGTAAAGGTGTAGGGTATGTAGTGCACCTCGGCTACCGTTCCGTCCCGCCGCACCTCAAGGCGTTTTTCCTTTGCGCCAAAGCTGCAGAACACAGGCACGTTGCCGAAGTCGTACAGGTGATGGAATACCGGCGGTATGCCTAAGCTTCCCATGCTGGTTATGAACAGACTGCCGTGGAAGGGGCTGACCCTTATGAGGGAAGCGGGTATGAGCCCAAAGTAATCCATGAAGCTGAGTATGCCCATGACCAGCCTAAGCACCAGCCCGGGTATGTAGTTCAGGGCCCTGGCCGTGCCGTCAAAGGAGGAATCCTCTTCCTTGGCTGCCTTTACGGTGGAATTCAGTATCTCGTATACCTGTCTGGCTGTGGCGTCCTTTGGAAATACCGCCTTTATGACGGTATCCGGGGAGCCGGTGCGCATCTCCTTCTTAACGTCCATATTGACCCATATCTCGTTGCGGGCGTAGAGCTTCTGGCCGGAGAGGAAGCGGTTCAATGCCGGACGTTGTGATACGGTGCGCACATAGGCCGCAAGCAATACATGGGTTATACCGAAGCTGTCCAGCCCCTCCGCGCGTTTCTGACGAATGTAGTCCTCCATGGAGGCTACATCCACGCTGTAGGCCAGCAGGTTGGTCGCGCCGTTCCTTCGGGGCATTATGTACCATGCTACGCGGTCCATGGGGTTGTAGCCACGTATCCTTCTGCCCTCGTAACGGTCGCCGAAGCGGCGCTTTACTTTATTTTCATTCAAAAGATTTTTACCCCCTGTTGAAAAAATATATAGTGAACTCCATATATTATGATAGTATTTTATGCCTGTGAGGCCACCGTGTCAACGGCGGAGAATTGGTGGATAAAGAAATTAAGGAACTGTTAAAAAAAACAGAATAAGGGTTGCAAGCGCAAACGGCCCGGGTTTATTATTTAATAGTACCATCAGTTGACAAGAGCACACAAGCCCGAAAGGCTTGTTTTGGGACGCTCCTGCGTTCTCGTCGCTTGTATTACATCCAGTAGTACTGCGCTCCTCGGCCTTGGATCGCCCTCAAAACAAGCTCTTTAGGGTCTTCGAGTTTTAGAAGCCAAAGAGTATGGCAGAACAAGGAGGACGAGTGCAGAAATACTGGTTGTATTTCAAATGAGGACGACACAGTTATGCCGTGCTGTTTGGCTTCTAAAACCTTGTGTGTCCTTGTCAACTGATGGTACCTCAGAAGGAGCCGAATTATATGATAACAGAAGAAGCACAGGCCGTTCTTCAGGACCTTGACGACCACAAGTTCGCTAAAGTAAAGGAAGCTGTCCGGGACATGCATTATGCAGATGTCGCGGAGCTTTTCGAGTCCATAGAGGATCAGGAGACAGCTGTGCTGCTGTTCAGGTTGCTGCCAAAGGACACTGCGGCAGAGGTATTCTCCTATATGGAGAGCGAGAACCAGGAGCAGCTGCTGACGGTCCTCACAGACAAGGAGCTTCGGCACATACTGGACGAGCTGTATCTGGACGACTATGTGGACCTCATCGAGGAGATGCCCGCCAACGTTGTAAAGAGGGTATTAAAGAACTCCTCCCCCGAGAACCGTAAGCTCATAAATCAATACCTGCAATACCCCGAGGATTCCGCAGGAAGCCTGATGACCAACGAGTACGTCTACTTAAAGCAGACGCTTACCGTGAATCAGGCGCTGGCTGTGATACGGGCCAACGGCGTAGACAAGGAAACCATAAACAAATGCTACGTGCTGGACGACCAGCACCACCTTGACGGCGTAGTAAGCCTCCGTGATCTGATACTTGCAGATCCCCACGCCAGGGTCGGGGACATAATGCGAACCAACGTAATAAGCGTGAACACCAACGACGACCAGGAGGAGGTCGCCAAGATGTTCTCCAAGTACGATATGCTGTCCATGCCCGTTGTGGACAGGGAGAACAGGCTGGTGGGTATAATCACCATAGACGACGTGGTGGACGTCGTTCAGGACGAGGCCACCGAGGACTTCGAGAAGATGGCAGGTATAGTGCCAAGTGAGGACACATACCTTAAAACCCCGGTTTTCACCATATTCAGGAGCCGCATAATGTGGCTGATGGTGCTGATGGTCTCCGCAATGGTATCCGGCGCACTCATAACCCACTTTGAGGGGGCTATATCTACCTTGCCAATACTGGTATCCTTCATCCCCATGCTCATGGGTACCGGCGGCAACAGCGGCAGCCAGACCTCTACTACGGTTATCCGAAGCATGGCGCTGGATGAGATAGAGCTTTCCGACTTCTTCCGCGTATGGTGGAAGGAGGTGAGGGTGGCCCTGCTTTGCGGTACTGCCCTTGCGATAGTGAATTATATAAGGATAGTATTGCAGTATCACGACTGGGCGGTAGCCATGACCGTAAGCCTGACGCTTATAGTCACAGTGCTGGTGGCAAAGTCGCTGGGATGCATACTGCCCATGCTGGCTAAGAAGCTCAAGCTGGACCCCGCCCTTATGGCATCCCCAATGCTTACCACCATAACCGACGCCTGTTCCATATTGGTCTTTTTTATCTTCGTAATGGCCATACTGGGCGGAAGGCTGTAGGGACTGTATCGTGCAATATCGGGAGCATGTCAGCAATAACTCAAAAAAAGCGGCGTTTGAGCCGCTTTTTTTGATGCTTCCTTTCAGATGCATTCCACGCCGTAGAGCCTGAGCGCCAGCCGGCGGACGAGCCGCCTGCGGTTGCGGCGCACCGTTGCGGGATCGCAGCGGAGACGCAGCGCCGCGTCGGCGTCCTTCACGTTGTCGAAGTACTTCAGCTCTATGGTGAGATAATAGGGGTCCTCCCCTATGGAGCGCAGGGCGTGCTGCATTTTGCGGACTTCTCGCTCGTCCGCCGCCAGCCGCGCCCTGAGTTCTGCCATCTGGGCGGAATGGACCTCTTCCGGCGTCAGACGCATGCCGGGGCGTATGAGGCGCACAAGGGACGCGGAGTGGTGCCGGAGCGCCTCTACGCCGCAGTTTTCCAGCTCCGTAAGCTCCTCGCGATTGTCCTCTATACGCTCACGTATTATGGGCAGGGCGTACAGCCTGCGCTCCGTGGCCGCCATGGCCGCCTGAGACGCGTTGCTGTCCATATGGCCGCCATAGTACATGTCCAGCGCGGGCACGCTCAGCATGTGGTTTTCGGCTTCAGAATGATTCATCTTCTGATCCTCCTTTAGGAAGTAGTAATGGCAGAACGTTTGTTCGATTGATTGCTGTAACCAAATAATACAACCTCAAGGAGAGAAGCGTCAATAATAAAAAACAAACTTATACCGAAAAAGGTACTTTACTATGCAAACCTGCACAATTCGCGCCCTGAAAATGCCTTTAAACTGTCGTTGAAAGGCAAATCCTGCGGGTTTATACTAAATACGGTGAGAAAAAGGCCCTGCGCCGGATAGGGCTGGGGAGCCACTGGGACGAACGGAAGGTTCGCCCTTTTTTGTTGCGCAGAAATTTGGCGCGTATTTTCAGAAAGGAGGAAAACAGTATGATACTCGAACTGAAGGGAATTCCCAACCCAAAGCAGGCGGAATTTTTCCGTTCCACGGCGCGGCACACGGCCTACGGAGGGGCCAGGGGCGGCGGCAAGAGCTGGGCCATGCGCCGGAAGCTGGTGCTGCTCGCCCTGAACTATCCCGGCCTCAATGCCCTTATAATGAGACGGACGCTGCCGGAGCTGAGGGAAAACCACGTCATACCGCTGCTGAAGGAGCTCAAAGGCGCCGCAAAATACAACGCGGCGGAGCGAGTCTTTAAGTTCCCAAACGGCAGCAGGCTGCGGCTTGGCTACTGCGACAGCGCCAGCGACGTCTACCAGTATCAGGGGCAGGAATACGAGGTGATAGGCCTTGAGGAGGCTACCCACTTTACCGAGGAGCAGATGCAGTTTCTCACCACCTGCAACAGGACGGTGCGGAGGGACTTCTCCCCCCGCATGTACTATACCTGCAACCCCGGCGGCATTGGCCACGGCTGGGTAAAGCGGCTGTTCATAGACAGGACGTACAGGCGGGGCGAGCGGGAGTCGGACTACAGGTTCATACCCGCAAGGATATACGATAACCCGGCTCTCATCACCGCCGACCCGGAATACCTCAGGCAGCTTGAAAACCTGCCGGAGGAGCTGCGCCGGGCTTACCTCGACGGGGATTGGGACGTGCTGGCGGGGCAGTTTTTCCGGGAATTCTCCCGGACAAGGCACGTTATAGAGCCCTTTGAGCTGCCAAGCTGGTGGCGCAGGTTCCGCTCCATAGACTGGGGCTACAACGACCCCTGCGCCGTGCTGTGGCATGCGGTGGACGGGGAGGGCCGGGTGTATACCTACCGTGAGCTGTACCTGCGCTACACAAGGGCCGATCAGGTGGCGGAGCGGATACGCAGGGAATCGGAGGGGGAGGATATAGCCTACACCGTTGCGTCGCCGGATATGTGGCAGAAGCGGGGGGCGGTGCTGAAGGCCAACGGCGGCTTCGAGGGGGAGAGCATAGCGGAGCTTTTTTCACTCTCGGGGGTGCCGCTGACCCCCGCGGACAATTCCCGCATTGCGGGCTGGCAGCGGGTGCGCAGCTACCTTGCGGACGCCCCGGACGGCGAGCCGCGGCTGAAGATATTTTCCTGCTGCGAGAACCTGATACGCACGCTGCCGGGACTGATATTCGACGAGCACGACCGGGAGGACGCGGCCCAGGGAGAGGACCACGCGCCGGAATCCCTGCGCTACGCGCTCATGTCCCGGCCCGCGGTATCGGCGGAGCCCAGGAGAAGGAGCAGCCCTGCCTACGATCCCTTCAGCGAGGAGCCGGAGGGAAAAGGGGGCTTTCTTGCAAAGTGAGGAATATAAGTAAAAAGGAGATATTATATGCAGACCATACAGGAAAACATCAACGTGCAGGCCATATACGACCTGTTTGAGGAGTACAGGAACGCCTACGGCAGGGAGTGGGAGCGGCTGGAAAAGTGCGAGCGCATGTACCGGGGCGACCACTGGCACGACGTGCCGGAGGCAGACCCCGGGGAGCCACGGCCCGTCACCCCCATAATCCAGTCAACCATAGAAAACATCAGGGCAGACCTTGTGGACCAGTACCCTCAGGCCATAATCACCGCGGACAGCCCGGAGTACGGCGAGATAGCCGAGATGCTTACCGGCGCCATACGGGAAAACCACATCCGCGCCGGGTACGCCAGAGAGTATGCCAAGCTGTCCCACGACCTGCTCGTGGGCGGGTACATGGTGCAGGAGGCAGGCTTTGACAAGAGGCTTAACTGCGGTATGGGCGGAGCGTTCATTCGGGAGGTGGATCCCCGGAGCATAATGTTCGACCCTCTCTGCCCCGACATCGGGGACGGCAGGGCGGTGTTCAAGTTCGTGCCCTACCCCCGTGCCTGGTTCAGACAGCATTATCCGGATAAGGAGCGGGAGATGGAGGCGGACGGGCTGCTGCTAAAACCCGTCCGGGACAGCCTGCTGACCGTATCCGACGAGGACAGCATAATGCTTATCGAATGCTGGCTCAGGGAATACGACCCGGATACCGACAGGTATTCCGTAAGGATGCTGAAGCTGGCCGGCGGCGTGCTGCTGGAGGACAGCGCAAAGCAGCGCCCGGAGGGCTATTATGCCCACGGGGAATATCCCTTCGTGGTGACCGCCCTCTACCCCAGGAGGGGCAGCTGCCTCGGTTTCGGCCTTGTGGACATGTTCGAGAACCAGCAGCTTTATTCGGATAAGCTGGACCAGATAGTGCTGAAAAACGCCCTGATGGCCAGCCATAACAAGCTGCTGGTCACCGGCGCCTCCGGCTTCGACATAGACGACCTCAGGGATTGGTCAAAGGAGGTACACCGGGGCGAAAACCTCAACGGCGTCACATGGTTCTCCACCGCCCCCCTGCCCGGCTACATACTGGATTATATCCGCTCCATGCGAAACGGCATAAAGGAGGAGTCCGGCGCAAACGACTTCTCCCGGGGCATGGCAACCGGGGGCGTAACTGCGGCCTCCGCCATAGCCGCGCTGCAGGAAATGAGCAGCAAGCGGAGCCGCATGGCGGCCAAGGCCATACACGACGCATTCGAGCAGGCAGTGCGCCTGGAGATAGAGGTGGAGAGGGAGTACTGCATATTCCCGAGAAAGGTACACCTGAAGAACCGCACAGATACATTGCTTTCCAATAAGCTCATGAAAAAGACCGCCCTCGGCAACGATATACCCCTCGAATTTACCGTATCCGTAAAGGTACAGCGGGAGAACCGCTTCTCCGTTACCGCCCACAACGAGCTCATGCTCAGCATGCTCAAGTGCGGCATGATAACCGCCGACGTGGCCCTCGAGATGATGGTATTCGACGGAAAGGAGCAGGTTCAGGAGCTTATGACGAAAAAGCTGGAGGAGGCGGAAAAGAAGGCCGCCGGGGAGAAGGAAAAGGAGCGGGAGCAGGCTTATGGCGAGGAAGAAGGCACCGGCCCCATAGAGCAGGAGCTTGCGGCTAAGAAGGGGCGGGGCGCGGCATAATAGGCAAAAAGCATAAAAGGAGGCGCAGGAATTGAAGAAGAAAAAGGACACGGAGAACCTCACCCATACCCTGAGGAGCCAAGGCAAGCGCAGGATACCCTCCGACGTGATGGGCAGCTACACCGGCACCTACGATGACGAGGAGGATATGCAGCCGGTGCAGGACGCGGACGACCTGTAAAGAAGCGCCGGCATTTCTGCCGGCGCTTCAGTCTGTCAAAAAACCCCAGGGTTGATAAGGGGCCGCAGCCCCTTATGGCTTTATTCGGATTTGGCGACATGTGCGGCAAATCCGCAAAAGGCGCTTGCGTAGCAAGGCTTTCCCTGCATGAGGTGCTGGCCGCGCCATAGGCGCAAGCACCGAATGAGAAAACTCAAAAAAGTGGCGTTCAGCCACTTTTTTGACACTCTAAAGCGCCGGCATTTCTGCCGGCGCTTCTTTTGAGTCGTAAGGCTACATGATTTCGAAGGAGTTCAGATAGTATTCATCGCCTACCTTCATAAAGCTTGCGGCGGCAGAGGCGGCGGCCGCGGCGTCGGCTGTGCCGGGAGCGCCGCTCATAAGCACGCCGGTTACGGTGAGCGTGCCGTCCTCCTTGAGCATGGCGTCCTCAGGCTGGAAGCCATAGAAGGGGGTGACGCGGGAGAGCTCCACGGTGCCGTCATCCTTAAGCTCCACACCGGGGCCTTCCTCTGGCGGCAGAGATGATGAGAGGGGGAACTTATATGCGGAGCGGTATTCCTCCTGGGTGACGGTGCGGGAATCCCGGCCCTGAAGCCAGTATTCCCTGCAATAAGCCACACTCTGATCTCCTATCGGTACGGAGCTGAGGCTGGCAAAGTCGGGGCCGCAGGCGGCGGCTGCGGCGTTGAGCATGGGCAGTATCTGGGTATACTCATCGGCGGTTATGACGTCGCCTACAAAACCCGGGTAAAGGGCGCTCTTGCCAAAGCTGAATTCCTGCTCCCCCATGGATTCGTCGGCTACAGCGCCGGCAGGAAGGTATACGGTATAGCCCTCGTCCCCCACGGAAAAGCCGTTGTACAGGTCCAGGTGCTCCTCTATGTCCTCCTGGGTAAGGTCGCTGTAATAGCTTCCGTCATCGGCGATTATGTTCCATATCTGCTGGGCTACGGTATCCTCCGGGGAGTAAAGGCCGGATACGGAGGCAAGGCTCTGCTCATTGCCGTCGGAGTCCATGACGATAAGATGGCGGGCGTGCTCGGATTCGCCGTCCTCAAGGAAGGACACGGTCTCGGTAAACATAATGTTCGTATATTCTCCTTGAGGAAGCTCCGCCCTGAATACCGAAAGCTCGACTTTCGTATTGGGTATAAAGCTGTCCGTCCGCTCAGATAGCGGCAGCTGTTCGGAGGTTATCCTGGTGTTCAGCTCGTCCTCGTATTCGGCTATGGCCTCATTCATGGCGGTGTTTTCGAACACCGGGAGCTGTAATACCAGCATAAACTTTGCCGTATCCTTATCCGAACCCTCGGGGTAGTATACGGTCTTTACTTCCACGGTATAGCCGTCGCCGCAAATGGCAGCGGTTTCCTCAGGTGCGGGGGCTTCCGTGGCGGTAACGTCTGTTACAGGCTGTTCCGCCGGCTTTGCGCAGGCGGAAAAAAGCAGGGCCGCTGCCAGGACGGGGGATATTATTGCGAAAAGGGCTTTACGCATGTGTACGTCTCCTCGATGATACTGATTTACAATTCAGGATAACACAAAAACGGAGCGCGCTTCAACGCATACCAGAAAAATTAACAAATATCACGGAAAGGAGCCAATATGGGAGAAGATAAAAAGCAGGATACTTCACAGAAGGACAGGAACGAAGCACTGAATTGTCTCCGGGACATATGCGCCAACGGAGGCAAGGATTCAGACAGAATATCCGCCGCCAAGCTGCTGCTGGAATACGGCGAGGGCGAAAGCGACGACGCGCTCACCGTCATAATGGAAGGCGCGGCAGGGGAGTACGGAAAGTAAAAAAGGGGGTATGGCCCCCTTTTTTTATTTTAAATTATCCATGAGCTTCAGCAGCAGCTCCTTTTGCTCCGCCGTGAGCGTGCGCCACTTGGAAAAGAGAAGACGCTGTTCATAGGTGAGCTCCGCCTGCTCGCCCTCCGAAAAGAACTGGGCGAGGGTGAGGCCGAAGGCGTCGCATATCACCTCCAGGGTAGATATGCTGGGCATGGTATTTCGGCTGAACATATTGGAAATGGTGGATTGAGAAAGGCCGGATTCCTTTGCAAGCCGGTATTCACTCCATCCATGACGTATCATAAGCTCGGTTATGCGTGCTTTTGTGTCCAAAATACTACACCTCTTGATTATATTATATGACTCAGCTGAAAACTATATAGCATACATGAGTATTGACACGACATTACAAATGAGATATATTTCAAGTAGCATATCTGCAAGGAGAAGAAAAAATGACTACTTTTTTTGGAATTATAGGAATGTTGGGGTCGGCTGTATGTGCTGCTTGGCTAATAATTCAATGGATACGAAAGCAGCCTAAAAAGTTGCCCCTGATATGCCTTGCCGCGTCACTTGTGCTGATGGTGCTATGCGCGTCCATCGAAACAGAAAACGATAAGGCAAGAGAAAAACATGCGGCGGCAGTTTACGAAGCCATAAGCTCCGCCGAAAAGGCCGCAATGCCGGAGGAAACGCAAACGCCGGAGCCGACAGCAACGCCAAATAATATACCCGACGTCAGCCTTGCTCCAGTGGAGGTAGCCAAGGTAAGCATAGAGGATGTTAAACAGATTTTATATGACAAGGTCGCAGGGAATTTTGAATATGTGGATGTCAAAGGAGACGAAACAAGCATAAGCGTCAATGTTGCGGAGAGCGGAATAGCGCTGGAGGCTATTCTGGCAAATAGCCAAGATAAGTTCACGGAATGGCGAGAGATGAAAAAGGGAATGCAAAGTTTTTCTGAAGCTGTATATAAATTGGTAAAGGACAGCGGTTTTGGAGATACTATCGTATATGTCAACCTGCTAAACGATCAGAATAAAGAAAACACACTGATTATGTATATGAACGGCGTCTTGATATACGATGCTATTGATAACTGAGAATCAAAAAAGAGCTTCGATCAGGACGAAGCTCTTTTTTGCGTTTTGGCGGTTCAGCTCAGGCTGTCGCGGTTCCTCTGCTCCCGGCGCATCTGCCGCTCACGGGCGGCGCGGCGGCGGGCAGCTTCCCTGCGCTGCTTCTTTTCGAGGGAAGAGAGCACTGCCATGGCGATCACGGATATGACAGTCAGTACCGCCAGCACGATAAGCGCTATGGTGAGGGCCCTGCTTATGGAGTCCCCTACCGTTGCCCCAAGGGTGCTTATGGCGGACTGCTGAGCGTCGTCGGTCTCCTGCACGTTGCGCACGCCCAGCACCTCCGCCTTGATATGGGCGGTATAGGTGTATGGGTTGCCCGCAGGGTCGTTCATCTGTACTGCAAAGGTAAGGTCACGGGGTTCGCCCACGTATACGGTCTGGGTAGTTTCGAAGTTTCCGGCAGGCACCGTGTCGGTACGGTATATTTCGTTGAGCTTGGTCTGTTCCGTGCCGTTCTCGTCGGTATAGGCTTCCTCCATGGATATTACGAGGTTCGTCATGGTCATGGTGCCGGTATTGTTTATATCGAAACGAACGCCTATGGAGCCGGCGGAGTTCAGCGTCTCCGTCACGGCGGCGGTGAACTGTATGCCAAGAAGGTCGGGGTCGATATACTTGCGCACCACGTAGCTCTTGGTCTTGTCCTCGTACTTGTCGCCGGAGGTGGTAACGCCGGTTATGCTGAAGGTGACGTAGCGCTCCTCCTCGGTGACCACGTTATAGGTGAGCTGGCGGTTCTCTCCTATGGCGAGGGCGAAGGAATCCCCATTGACGCGGTTGCCCTGATCGTCGGTTATCTTTATGTCGCTTATCTTCTGGTTGCCGTTGTTGGTAAGGTTGAGGGTGAAGGTGACGCCTGCGGCGGTAGCCTCACCCTGTATCACCTCGACGGATATTCTGGAATTTACCATGCCAAGGGTTATGGCTGCGGCTGAGGCGGTTCCCTCTTCCTTGGTGACGGTATCCTTGTATGTGACCTTCGGCTCGGAGGTCACGGTGCTTTTGCCCATCTTGTATACATACTGTACCTCGGCTGAGGCGCCGGCCTCTATGGTCTGCTTTTCCTTCAGCATGGAGTCCTTGCCGCCTATCTCCCTATCCACCAGGGAGGTGACGGTGATGGGTGCATCGCCGGTATTGGATATCCTGTAGGTAAGGGTTATCTCCTCCCCCGGCGACGCCTGCTTTGTGCTGGCGGAACGGGTAAGGGTGACGGAGGAGGTCTTGGCGGCGAGCACCTTGACCGATACGTCCTTGCTGCGGGCTCTCGTCCCCTCGGTGTAGCTTACGGTGAAGGAGAGGGAGGTGTTTAGCATCTCCTCGGAAAAATAGCAGGCGGCGGAGAAGGACTTGCTTTCGCCGGGGGCTATGGACGCGCCCGCCGTGTCAAAGTATACGTCGGGTATGGAGGGGGTTATGGATATATCCGTTATGGCCGTGCCGGAGCCGTCCTCCGCCGGCTCGTTTGTGTTTTTCAGGGTAATGGTTATGGTGCCGTCGCCCGCGGATATCATGGAGACGGGCAGCACGGAGGCGGAGACCTCCGCCGCGTAGGCCGGGCTGAATATGGTAAGCAGCATAAGGCATAACACCGCCGTAAGCAGCTTTTGAAATTTCAGACAGCGCATTTCAAGCTTCATATTCCGTAAATAACTCCCGTGTAAAAATTCATAACAAAAGAGTGAGTATACACACTCACCCTAATTATATAATACAATCCCAATATATGCCAGTATTACCGACGAAAATTCATATTTCTTCTTTCTTCATATAGCCTGTGCCGATTGTCACGGGGGTGCAGCGGCCGTCGGACCGTTCGGTCACTTCCTTCATAAATTTAAGGAGATTTGTGTCCTCCACCGCAACGGTGACGACCACGTTTTGAGCGAAGGCAACGTTCCGTACCTCCGCATTGGCCCGTATAAAGCCCTCAAGCGTGCCATAGCGGGAATAGTCCATAGGTATATCCAGTATGGTGCCGGGCAGATAGCTTACCATGCCGGCCTTTGCCACGGCGTCCGCGGCGGACTTGGAATACGCCCTGACGAGGCCCCCCGCCCCCAGCAGTATGCCGCCGAAATAGCGGGTGACTACGCATAGCACGTTGGTGAGCCCCCTGCCGGTCAGAACGTCCATTATGGGCTTGCCCGCGGTACCGCCCGGCTCGCCGTCGTCCGAGAACCTTGCGGCGGCGTTCTCGCCTATGCGGTAGGCAAAGCAGTTGTGGGTGGCGTCCCAGTGCTTTTTTCTTATATCGCCCAGCAGACAAAGCGCTGCCTCCTCGCTATCCACGGGGAAGCAGCGGCCTATGAACCTTGAACGGTTTACTGTGTACTCAGCTTCTGAGCATTGTTTTACGCTTTTGTAGGGCTTCATTAATTAAAATTACGCCTTGACTACCCGGACAAAGCCCTTCTTGCCCTTCTTTATTACTACGCCCTCGGAGAGGTCCCCCTCGTTTACGGTGGCGTAAACGTCTGTTACCTTTTCGTCGCCGATGAGCACCGAGCCCGCCTCGATAAGGCGGCGCGCATCGGACTTGCTCTTGGCGAGCTTGCCCATCACCAGAAGGTCTGTGACGCGGAGGCCGGTAGCTTCTATGTCCGCGGGGGTAAGCGCAATGGTGGGGATATTGGAAAGGTCGCCGCCGCCGCCGAAGAGCGCTTCCGCAGCCTGACTGGCCTTGCCGGCCTCCTCCTCGCCGTGTACCTGCGCGGTAAGGGTATATGCCAATACCTTCTTGGCGTTGTTCAGCGCGGCGCCGCCCTCGGCGCAAAGAGAGCGTATCTCGTCCATGGGTATGAAGGTGAGCAGGCGCAGGCACTTTTCCACGTCCGCGTCGTCTATATTGCGCCAGTACTGATAGAAATCGTATACGCTGGTCTTGTTGGGGTCGAGCCACAGGGCGCCCTTCTCGGTTTTGCCCATCTTCTTTCCCTCGCTGGTGGTGAGGAGGGAGGTGGTAAGGCAGTATGCGGGCTTCTGCTCCTTCTTGCGGATAAGCTCTACGCCGCCCAGCATGTTGCTCCACTGGTCGTCGCCGCCCATCTGCAGCACGCAGCCATACTTGCGGTTGAGCTCGAGGAAGTCGTAGCCCTGAAGCAGCATATAGCCCATCTCGAAGAAGGTGAGGCCTTTTTCCATGCGCTGCTTGTAGCACTCGAAGGTGAGCATGCGGTTCACGGAATATTGGGTGCCTATATCCCGCATGAAATCGAGGAAGTTGAGGCCGCGGAGCCAGTCGGCGTTGTTGGCAATTATGGCCTTGCCGTCAGAGAAGTCTATAAGGCGGGCCATCTGCTTCTGAAAACAGGCGGCGTTGTGGTCTATCTCCTCGGTGGTCATCATCCGGCGCATATCGCTCTTGCCGGAGGGGTCGCCGATGCAGGCGGTGCCGCCGCCCAGGAGGACTATGGGGAGATGGCCTGCACGCTGCATGTGGGCCATTGTCATCAGTGCTACATAGTGACCGATATGCAGGCTGTCGGCAGTAGGGTCATAGCCGATATAAAAGGCTACCTTTTCCTTTCCCAGGAGCTCGCGGAGCTCTTCGGGGTGGGAGCACTGCTTGAGAAAGCCACGTTCAGCCAGTATATCGTATACGTTTGTCATCGGGACATACTCCTTTTCAGTATATATTATTGTAGATACCGAAATTCTACCATACAACCCCCCTTTATTCAAGGGAAGGCGGTGCAAAACATAACTTGTTTTGTTACGACACTTTACGCGCCCCAAAACCGACAGCATAGTACAACGCCCAACGGTTATTATATGCGTGAAATAACCCATCCATGCAGGGAGGTGAAGGGGGCATGGCGCGGCCTGCACAGATGATAAAAAAATACGCGGCGGGGGTGGATATAAATGCCGCGGATATCCTATGGGCCCTGCTGTGCGCCCTGCTCTCCTCCTGCGGCACCGGAAGCTTTGCGCCTCTTGGCCCTGCGGCCATATGCGCGGGAATGCTCACAGGTATGGGAAGTCGGGCATTCCTGGGGGCGATGATAGGCAGCGCTGCCGCATACCGCTGGGCGGGACTTGCCCACAGTCTGGTGTTTGCCGCCCTTTGCCTCATATGGGGCGGGCCCATGAAAAAAAGGCGCAGGGACAAGCCGGTGCTGCTCATATCCGCAGGCGTGCTTATAGCGCCCATATTTTATATAGATTCACTTGACGCCGCCATGACGGGCCTGGGACAGCTTTCCGCAAGCCTTTTCTTTTCCGCGGTGTTTTACAGGGCGGCGGTGGCCTTGAACCGGGCCCACTTGGGAAGGGGCATAGGCGAGCGGGACATGACTGCGCTGTTCCTTACGGCGGGGGCCTGCTGTGCCGCGGCGGCGCCATACTGTATGCGGGGCGTCAGCTTGGGCGGCATATTCGCGGCGTTTACTGCCCTCATACTGAGCGGCAGCGTTGGCATATACGCCGTAGCGTGCGCTGCGGTAGCGGGAGCCGGAGCTGCAATAGGCGGGGGAAGCGTGGCCTTCGCGGGGGCGGTGGTCATAGGGGCGCTCAGCGCCTCGGCATTGCGCAAGGGCAAAAAGATGGGCGTGTGCTGCGGCTTCTTAGGCGTGTGCCTGGTGTGCGCATATTTTGGCGACTGCGAGCTGACCCATGGCGTCGAAGCGACAATAGCCGCCATACTGTATGTTATGATACCAAATAAAAAGCTCAAGCAGTTAGCCGACTTATTCGAAATGCAGGAGCAGGAGGCGGAAAGGCGGCTGGACAGCCTTAAAAGCCGGGTGAAGGAGACGGCGGAGGTATTGGACAGGGTGTCCAGTCTGTTTGAGGCCAGCCCGGAAAGCGAGCTGGAGCTGTTTGCGGGAAGGCAGCTCCGCTGCATGAGCGAGGCAATGGTCAACATACCGGATGAGGGGGAGCGGCGGTATACGCTGTTCTGCGGAACTGCCGTAAGGCCCAAGCAGGGTGTACGGGAGGCGGGGGACAGCATAGCCATCCGCGATACCGGCAAGGGGAAGCTGGTAATACTATCGGACGGCATGGGCAGCGGCCCGGTAGCCCGTCGTGAAAGCCAGACGGCTGCCGGGCTTGCGGGGGACCTGATGAGCATAGGGGTGAATGAGCTGGACGCGCTGGACTGCGTGAACAGGCTGCTGATGTACAAGAGCGAATACGACATGTACGCAACCATAGATGCCTTCACCTTTGACTGCGAGAGCGGCATGGGGCGGTTTTTGAAGCTGGGCGCGCCGCCCAGCTATATACTTCGCCGGGGCGAGGTGATAGAGCTAAGGGCGGAGACGCTGCCCATAGGCATAATAAAGGGGGCTGCGCCCGCCAGGCAGGAGCTGGAACTGTCTGAAGGGGACAGGATAATAATGGCTACCGACGGCGTGACGGACGCCCTTGGGGAATCCATGGCGGAGCATATTGCGGCGCTTTACGAATGTAAAGATCCCGAAAAGATGGCGGAGGAGCTCATAGCGCTTTCGTCAGGAGAAGGAAAAATAAATGACGACATGAGCGTTGCCGTAGCGCTGGTACAAAAGGAGAAAAAGGGCAGGAAAACAGACGTGTAGGGCAAAACTGATTTGTTTTGCTGCAATAAATGTATTAAAAGTGAATTTTCATGGAAAGCTATTTATTTATCAATCGTCAAATGGTATAATTAGCCGCCGACATGTGAGAAAGGGCGGGTGATTTTCGTGAAGAATCTTTGCGTTTTCGGTGCTTCCTGCTCAAATATAGACAGTGAGTTTCTTAACGCGGCCTATACGCTGGGTCAGGTGATGGCACAGCGGGGCATAGGCCTGGTTTTTGGCGGCGGCAATACCGGCCTTATGGGCGCGGCTGCCCGCGGCGTACATGACGGCGGCGGCAGGATAATCGGTGTAATACCGGAAAAGCTGAACAGGCCCGGAGTTGCGTACCCATTCTGCGGCCAGCTGATAGTAACGCCGGATATGCATACACGAAAGGCCAGGATGGAGGAACTGAGCGACGGTTTTATAGCCCTCCCGGGCGGATACGGCACGCTGGAGGAGCTCATGGAGGTGCTGACGCTGAACCAGCTTGGTTATATAACCGCGCCTGTGGTAATATTGAATACAAAGGGATACTATTCGGACCTCATTGCGCAGCTGAGGGAATGCGTGAATGAGGGCTTTACGGCGGCTCCCTGTCTGGATATTTTCTCCGTAGCGGGAACGCCTGAAGAAGCGGTCCAGCTTGCACTTAACAAAGAGCGGCCGGATATACCGGATAAGCTTGCTGACGCCATTCGCTTTGCGGCTGGAGAAACGGGACGATAGATGAAACACAACATAATGGTATGCGTCACAGGGCCCAGGACCTGCGATAAGCTTATCGCCCGGGGCATGGAAAGAAGCGCCGATGCCGAGATACACGTGGTACACTGCGTGGAAACCGGTCGTAATTTTATGGGTACCCCCTTCGAAGGGGATGCGGTGGAGTATCTCTTTACTGCGGCGCAGCTGGCAGGGGCGGAGCTTATACTCCTACGGGCGGACAACGTGGACGATGCGCTGGTGGAATACGCCGAAAAGAACGGAATAGACATGATAATCATGGGATCAAGCCCCGTAAAATTGGACCACGAAACAATAGTGACCCGGCTGCAAAGGCGGCTCCCCAATGTGGAATTTGATATAATAGGGCAGTAATAGTTCACAAATGACCGGAGCGCCGGTCATTTTTTATGATACCATCAGTTGATAAGAGCACACAAGCCCGAAAGGCTTGTTTTGGGGTGCTCCTGCGTTCTCGTCGCTTGTATTACATCCAGTAGTACTGCGCTCCTCGGCCTTGGATCGCCCTCAAAACAAGCTCTTTAGGGTCTTCGAGTTTTAGAAGCCAAAGAGTATGGCAGAACAAGGAGGACGAGTGCAGAAATACTGGTTGTATTTCAAATGAGGACGACGCAGTTATGCCGTGCTGTTTGGCTCCTGAAACCTTGTGTGTCCTTGTCAACTGATGGTATAATAAAATTAAAGCAATATGGCAAAATAGATTTAAAGCGCAAAGGAGACAAATATATGGCGGCTGAGCTCAAGGCACGTAAGGATATGGACAAAAGGTATATGTGGGATCTTACACAGATATACAAGACCAACGAGGACTGGGAGAAGGCATTTGTGGAGCTGCAGGCCAGAATTCCTGAGGTGGGCAGGTACTCCGGCACCATGGGTACCCCGGCTGGGGCAAAGGCGGCGCTGGACGGCTTTTACGACCTGGTTTACAAGTCCATGCTCATGTATCTTTATGCGGAACTCAACAAGTCGGGTGACAACGGCGACCCGGAGTACCAGGCCATGAACGAGCGGGCCATGATGCTGCTGGTGCAGCTGAACACGGCCGCAAGCTACATAACCCCCGAGCTTGCTACGCTCCCCACAGAGACCCTGCAAGCCTACCTTCATGCCCCGGAGCTGGAGCTGTACCGCCACCAAATAGCGGATATAATCCGCGTGCGCAAGCATGTGCTCTCCCCTGAACAGGAAAAGATGCTCTCCATGCTGGCGGATGCGGCTCAGACCCCGGACAACAGCTTTACCATGCTGGAGAGCGTGGATATGACCTTTCCCACCATAAGGGACGAAAATGGCGAGGAAGTGCAGCTCACCCACGGCAGCTTCGGCGTCTACCGCGAGAGCGCCGACCGCCGGGTGCGCCAGGCCGCATTCGAACAGTATTTCGGCGAATTCAAGAAGTACATAAACACCTTTGCGGCCATGTACGGCGGCAGCGTGAAGTTCGACAATTACTTCGCTGACGTAAGGGGCCACGAGAGCGCCCTTTCCGCCGAGCTTTACGGCAACGACGTGCCGGTGGCGGTGTATGACAGCCTTATTGAGGCGGTGCATGAGGCGCTGCCCGCCATGGGCAGGTATATCGCCCTCCGCAAGAAGGCGCTGGGCCTTGAGGAGCTGCATATGTACGACCTCTACAATCCTATGGTAGAGGACGCGGGCATGAAGTTCACCTTCGAGGAAGCAAAGGACATAGTAAAGAAGGCCCTTGCCCCTCTGGGCGAGGAATACGGCGGGCTTCTTGACAGGGCCTTCAGCGAGGGCTGGATAGACGTATACGAGAACAAGGGAAAGACCACCGGCGCATTCTCCTGCGGCGTTTACGGCGTACACCCCTATGTGCTGCTCAACTTCACCAACGAGCTGGACGACGTGTTCACCCTTGCCCATGAGCTGGGCCATGCCATGCACTCATATAAGTCCGACCATGCCCAGGCTTTCGCCAACCACGATTATTCCATAATGGCGGCGGAGGTGGCCTCCACCGTAAACGAAGTGCTGCTGCTGAAGTACCTCATATCCAACGAGACCGACAAGAAGCGCAGGGCGTACCTGCTGAACCACTTTATTGAGGGCTTCCGCACCACCCTTTTCCGCCAGACCCTGTTCGCGGAATTCGAGAAGGAGACTCATGCCATGGCCCAGTCCGGCCAGCCCCTGACTGCCGACAGCATGAACGCACTTTACAGGCGGCTCAACGAGCTGTACTATGCCGGCGCGGTGGTTGATGATCTTCAGGATATCGAGTGGGCCCGCATACCCCATTTTTACAACGCCTTCTACGTATACCAGTACGCCACGGGTTATTCTGCCGCGGTGGCCATCGCCGACAGGATACTCGCCACCGGCGACGCCTCGGATTACCTCCGCTTCCTGACCACGGGCGGCAGCGACTACCCCATAAAGGAGCTGCGCATAGCAGGCGTCGATCTGGAGAAGCCCGAGGTAGTAAGCAATGCGCTGAAGGAGTTCGGCAACAGCGTGGACGAGCTGGAAAAGCTGCTGGGCCAGCTCAAATAATACAAACCAACGTATAATTATAAAGGAGATATATACATGACATACGATGTTGATCTTAATGAAATGAAAGCGTACATACTCAATAAGTTCAAGAACGAGGGCGATTTCGATTTTCTCAAGGAAGGCCTTATGGAGGAACTGGTGGACGAGATGATGTCCGTGGATCAGGCCTATCTGGCCAAGCTTTCGGAGGACGACGACTACGAGGACGACGACGTATACGAGATGCTCATCGCCGCCCTTCAAAATAAATACCCAAACTACAAGATGTATGCCATGCGCCTTGCCGAGGACTATCTGGACTTCTCCGAGGAGTACCTCGTCAGCGTGGATGCGATAGAGTGGGAATAAATATTTAGTGCTTTCTGAATCCTGAAAAGCGTTGGCAATACAGCGTTTTTCGGGATTTTTCTTTTTTGACGAGAAAGACCCCACCATCTTCATCCGCACCCACAACACCGACCTCAAAAACAGGCTGACTGCCCCATACAGAGAGGAACGCCGCAGGGCGGCAAGCGAAGCGGCGAAAAACGAATAAAAGGGTTTTAGGGCTTCGTTGATTGTTGCGTTGGCAACCCCACCGCAATGGTCGTGCCCTTGTCTGAGCTTTTTTCCACCCAAACGGAGCCGCCGTGGAGATCGGCGATCTCCCACACCAGAGAAAGCCCCAGTCCCGCGCCGCCGTACTCGCGGCTGCGGGACTTGTCTACCCGGAAGAAGGGCTGGAAGATACTGTGCTGATACTCCTCCGGGATGCCGCAGCCGGTGTCGGAGACGCGAATCAGGAGCTTTTCCAACTCCTGAGTGACAGAAACCCGTACCGAGCCGCCCGACCGGTTGTACTTGACGGCATTCTCCGTCAGGTTGAAGATCAGCCGGTAGATCAGTGCATCGCTGCCGGTCATAATGCCGTCGCCCTCCGCCGTCAGCGTGATGCTGTTTTTCTCCGCCAGCGGGGCGAGGTCCGTGAAGATCTCCTCGATCATGGGAGCGAACTGGATCCGCTCGTTCCGCGCCACCTGCCGCAGATTGCTCATCTCCAGCAGTGTCCTGGTCATCTGTATCAGCCGTTCCGTCTGCTCGCGCAAAAGCGTGAGGAACTCCGCCGTCTCCGGCCGCACATCGGGATGCTCTGCGGAGAAAAGCTCCAGCTGCGCCTGCA
>ERZ827524.446-NODE-446-length-54698-cov-6.746024_pt1 | contig 54698 bp, 41 predicted proteins | sample MGYA00519702_ERZ827524 | MGnify/ENA primary metagenome ERZ827524 (study PRJEB31778, sample SAMEA3449341) | human gut metagenome | biome: human gut; feature: human-associated habitat; material: faeces | place: United Kingdom | collected 2010/2012 ...
AATTATGAAATCAACAATAATCTACATAAACTTTTGCTTTTTCTTATATTATTTTGTCGTCTTTGACAACGGTGTAAGAATATTTGATTAAAAACGCATTTTTCTGTATTTTTTTACGAAAAATCCGACCGCTTTTTTGGGAAAAGAATTTCAAATTCACTCAAAATCGCGTGTTTTCGACCTTTTTCCTTAAAAAACAGTTAAATTATATTCCGTGCCCAATGAGTATTTATACTATTATTTCCCTTTAATAAAACAAATATTCGCTCAAAAGAATTTAATATACAATAACAAAATATTATGTTTTTCTGAAATTTTGGGTGCGTTTGAAAGGGAAAAAGGCCCCGTAAGAACCTTGATATTTTTGCAAATGCAAAGACCCTTCCGAAAACCTTCCGGGAGGGTCTCAACTTATATTTAAATCCGATCTTTAATTATTTTTTGACCATGACCGCCTTAAGAGCCGTGGCTTTATCCTTATAATACTGTTCCATGGCAGAGGGCATATTTTCAAGCTCAAAGGTGTGGGAGACGAGGCTCTTAACATCCACGATGCCTGCCTTTACAAGGTCTATGCACAGGGGGAAATAAAGGGCGGGAATGGCATTGGAGCCGCGGATTTGCAGCTTATTGAGATGTACGACATTTGAATCAAAGGTAACGGTGGGCTCGTTATAGCTTATTCCCAGGAAGGCCACGATTCCGCCGGTATTGCAAACATTGCAGGCCGTGCCTATAGTCTTTGGAGGAGCGGTAACAAGCACACGGTCTACGCCGCCTTTTTCAAATTTGTAATCCTCAAGCTTTACCTTGTCGGTATATATAATTTCGTCGGCGCCGAATTTTTTGGCAAGCTCGCATCTTGCGGCGGCGGAGGAGAACTCGGCGGCATATATTTTTCTTGCGCCTCCCGCCTTGGCCATCTGAAGCGCCATAAGCCCGATAGGACCGCAGCCCAGCACAAGCACGTCGTTGTTAAGCCTTATATCGGCGGTCATAAACAGGTCGTAGGCCACCCCCATAGGCTCCATGATTGCGGCCTCCTCAAAGCTCATGCCGTCAAATTTAACACAGAGACTCGCGGGGACTATTGCCTTTTCGGCAAAGCCCATTGCCGTCCTGAACCCCTTGTCAAGCTCCATAAAACTGTCCCCCATTGGGGTATTGTCAAAATCGGGGCGTCCGTTTCTCGAGCAGTCAATAAGCGGGTCAAAGGTGGCGGTTTCTATGCAGACCGCATCCCCAACCTTTACATTAGTAACCAGTTTTCCCACCTTTTCAACCACACCGGAAAATTCGTGGCCAAAGGGTTCCCACTCGGTTGCCTGATAGGAGGCCAAAATGTTGTCGTGTCCGCAAAAACCGCAGGCCTTAACATCGACGATTACCTCGGTATCCTTAATTTCTCTCAGTTCCACGTCCCTTATTTCAAAATTATAAGGGGCCTTTAAATATGCAGCTTTCATTTTTTCATTCCTCCGTCGGCATATTATTTTCGAGGATTAGTATATCCTCAAATTGCAAGCTAATTCTACCACATTAGTTTTGCCAATGCTTTATATAATTTTGCTTTTTATTAAGTTATTTTGCAAAATTTCAAAACAAAAAGGCCGTGATTATAATCACAGCCTTTAAATGTTGCTTACTCATATGAATAAAGAAGATGATTTCGGTAAAAAGAGGGAGAAACACCGGTGGTATCCCGGAAAACCTTGTTGAAATACTGAACGTCGCTGTATCCCACCTCTTGGGAAATTTCGTATATCTTCATTTTCGGGTCTCTCAAAAGCTCAATGGCCTTTTCCATTCTCACCCATGTAAGATAATCGGCAAAGCTCTCGCCTGTTTCGCTCTTAAACAGCTTGCAGAAATAGGTGGTGCTCAGGTCGCACAGCTCGGCAAGGTCGTCCAGGGTTATACGCTCGGCATAGTGGGAATGGATATAATTTATGGCTGCCTCGATTTGAAGCCGCTTTTTACTCTTTTCCTTTATTCCCACGGTTTTAAAGAGAGCTTCGGCATAAGCCGAGGACTTTTCCGCATAGCTTTTGGAATCGTTTATGAGGTTTACCATCTCAAATATGTTGAGATTGGCCGAATTTATCCTTCTTTCGGTCTTGGCGGTAACTCCCATGCTCAGCGAAAGGCTGACAACCGTTTCAAGGAAGAAAAATTTAAAGTCTGCCGGACGCAAAGCATCATTCATCTTGTCAAGCTCGTTTCCGATGTCCGAAATCACCTCTTTGGCGGCGATAAGGCTTCCCTGCCTGACGGCCGAGGACAGTCTCTTTTCACAGGGCAGTTCATAGGGGCAGCTCGGCAGAGAATATCTGGGCTCGGAATAAACATATATTCGGTCCCCTCCGGTATATTCCCTTCGTTCAAGACTCTGCCTTGCCGAGTCAAAGGAGGTTCCGATTTTGGAAAGCTCATAGGTTATCTCCCCGATTCCCACCGTAACCTTTCCCTCGGTGGCAAGCTCCAGACGAGCCTTTATATCCTCGGCGGCCTGAATAATTATTCGGTCAAACTTGGTCTTGTTGTCGGGCATGGAAATAAGCCCCATGATGTTGGCGTTTGGCAGGGCCATGGCAAATCCCCTGCCATGCTTTCTGAGCATTTCCTGAACAAGTCCCGCAGGGTCTATAAGCGTCGAGGTAAGGGGACGCTCATCCCCCGAAAAAAGCAAACAGGCATACTGATGACCGGCGGCGGGTATTCCAAGTCTCGTTGCCTCACGTTTTGCGCCGGCCGAGTTGTAACTGCCGCTTAAAAGGCCGAGAATGAAATGCTCCCACTTAAGCTCGACAATATACATACCCGTATCGGTTGCTCTTTTTTCCATAAAATCACCTCTGTTTTAAAAAGGTACATTATGTAACAAATGGTATTATAGCACAAAAATAAGGAAAGGTAAAATCCATTATTATGCAAAATCCATATTCATCCACAATTATTATTCTATATTAGAAATTATTTTTGATGTTAATATTCCAATTTATAATATTACTTGTATATTTTTTATAATCTCACCCTCAATTTACCTCCAAAAATTTGATAATTATGTCGAAAAGAAAAAAATATTTTTGCTTTATCGCTTTTATGTTTTAAATTATAAAAGTTTTTTTGCATTTTTTTGCGAATATCACTTGACAAAGCCTTCCAAAAGGAGTAACATAAACAAAAAAGTAAGGAGGACGCAGATATGCCCCGTTTTAATATCTTTTCTTATTATTATTACTTTATTACGGACTGTCTGTGTGCTTGCTGATTTTATTACAAGTTAACAGACAGCCCGCAAATTGTTATGTGCAGAAATTGCAAAATAACAGTTGCGGGTTTTTTCATGAAATTTTTCGGAGGGATAGTATGGCCGACATAAACAAGGCAAGACAGCAAATCAACGACATCGACGCGCAGATGGCCGAGCTTTTCTGCAAGCGCATGGACGCGGTCAAAGAGGTTGGACAGTATAAAAAAGAACGGGGGCTTCCCATCTTTAATTTTGAGCGGGAGCGTCAGGTTGTGGCCGCCGGTGCGAAACGGGTGGACGACCCGGATTACCGTGATTACTATGTCAACTTTATCGAGTATGTCATGGAGCTGTCCAAAAGATACCAAAGCCGCCTCATGGACGGAATAAAAATCGCATACAGCGGGGTTGAGGGCGCCTTCGCAAACATTGCCGCCAAAAAGATATTCAAAAACGGCAATCCCCTCTCCTACCCCGATTTTAAATCGGCCTATGAGGCGGTGGAAAAGGGAGAATGTGACTGTGCCGTTTTGCCCATCGAAAACAGCTATAACGGCGACGTGGGGCAGGTCATGGATCTTGCCTTTTTCGGCGGACTCCACATCACCCAGCTCAGGGAAATTGAGATTGTGCAAAACCTCCTTGCAAACAAAGGCGCAACCCTTGACGGCATAAAGGAGGTCACAAGCCATCCCCAGGCGCTTGGACAGTGCGGAGAATATATACGCAAGCACGGATTCAAGGTCACCGAAGCGGTCAACACGGCGGTAGCCGCCCTGGAGGTTGCCCAGTCGGGACGAACCGACATTGCCGCCATAGGAAGCGATATCGCGGCCGAAAAGCACGGACTTAAGGTGATTGATTCCCACATAAACGAATCGGGCGGAAACACCACAAGATTCGCCGTATTTTCAAAGCTTGAGAAGGTCCCCTCAAAGGACGACGACCATTTTGTCATGGTTTTCACGGTGCAAAACGAGGCGGGAGCTCTCGGCAAGGCCATAAACATCATCGGACGCCACGGATTTAACCTTTGCTCCCTAAAAAGCCGTCCAACCAAAAAACTCATATGGACCTACTATTTCTTCGCCGAGGGCGACGGCAACATCAACAGCGAGCAGGGCAAGGAAATGCTTAAAGAGCTGTCTACCTGCTGTTCCGGCCTGAAGGTGCTGGGCAGCTTTTCAAAGGAGTGATTGGAATGAAGGTAAATACCCAAAGCGGAAGCTATGAAATAACCATAATGCACGGTGGGCTCTCCAAGGCCGGGGAATTCTTTAACCTCGACCGGAAGGTTCTCATTGTCACCGACTATGACGTGCCCGCCGCATATGCCAAAACCGTGGCGGCCGCCTGCTCTGAGCCCTTTATAACCGCCATTCCTTCGGGAGAGCGGTCAAAGAGCCTTGAAAATTATAAAATGCTGCTGACCAAAATGGTGGAAAACGGATTCACCCGAAGCGACTGCGTAGTGGCGGTGGGAGGCGGAGTGGTCGGAGACCTTTCGGGCTTTGTTGCCGCCAGCTTTATGAGGGGAATTGATTTCTACAACATTCCCACAACCGTCCTTTCCCAGGTAGACTCGTCGGTGGGCGGAAAAACCGCCATCGACTTTTGCGGAATAAAAAATATCGTGGGTGCCTTTTGGCCGCCCAAGGGTGTGCTTATCGACCCCGACACCCTAAAGACCCTCCCTGCCCGCCAGGTTTCAAACGGTCTGGCCGAGGCGGTAAAAATGGCGGCCACCTGCGACGCCGAGCTTTTTTCTCTTTTTGAGCGCGAGGATTTTTCCCTGGAAAAGCACCTTGACCTTGTCATTTCCCGGGCAATCGGCATAAAGAAAAATGTGGTTGAGCAGGACGAAAAGGAAAACGGTCTTCGCCGGGTGCTCAATTTCGGACACACCCTTGCCCACGGAGTGGAAAGCAAGCGCAGAGAGCTTTTCCACGGAGAATGTGTGGCAATGGGTATGGTTTATATGTGCTCTCCCGAGGCCAGAAAGCGGCTTGTGCCGGTGCTTAATAAGCTCGGTCTTCCCACAAGGATTACGGTGTCGGCCGACGACATTCTCGAGGCAATGGGACATGACAAAAAGAGAGCCGGAGACAAAATAACCGTTGTTTATGTTCCTCAAATCGGCCGTTTTGAATTCCGGGAGCTTGAATTTTCCGAATTTGCAGAGCAGATGAGAAGGACGGTGCAGTAATGAAAAACACATTTGGAAACAGTATAAGCGTCACTATTTTCGGCGAAAGCCACGGCTACTGCATCGGCGCTGTGCTGGACGGGCTGCCCGCAGGTCTTGAAATCGACCGCGATTATATCGGCTCGCAGCTTGAAAAACGCCGTCCTTTCGGAAAAATCTCTACCTCGCGCGCAGAACGCGATGAGTTTCAAATCGTCTCCGGCTGCTTTAACGGCAAAACCTGCGGCACGCCGCTTACAATAATAATACCAAACGAAAACACCCGTTCGGGAGATTACGACTACGGCAGGGCGCGACCGGGGCATGCCGATTACACGGCGTATATCCGCTACGCAGGCAACGAGGACTACCGCGGCGGAGGACATTTCAGCGGTCGGGTAACTGCGGCGCTGACGGCAGCGGGAGCACTTTTGCAGTATGCGCTGTCGAAAAAAGGCGTTTTACTTGCAACGCATATCTTGGAATGTGCGGGCGTGCGCGACCGCGGCTTTGAGGATTTTGACAAAGATTTCACAAAGCTGAACGGAGCGGATTTTGCCGCGCTGGACGACAAAGCTGCGCTGCAAATGCAGGAACAAATCTTAGCCGCCAAAAATGACGGCGACAGTGTGGGCGGAATACTCGAAACGGTTATAACTGGTATGCCAGCGGGCGTCGGCGACCCTTGGTTTGACAGCGTGGAGGGCATGCTCTCCCACGCGCTGTTCTCCGTCCCCGCAGTAAAGGGCGTGGAATTCGGCGACGGATTTGCGCTTGCAAAAATGCGCGGCAGTCAGGCAAACGACCCTTTTTACATCGAAAACGGCAAAGCAGTTACCGCCAAAAACTCAAACGGCGGCATAAACGGCGGGATTACCAACGGAATGCCCATTGTAATACGCGCTGCTATAAAACCCACTCCGACAATTTTCAAAGAACAACAGACAATTAACTTTATAAAAAACGAAAACGCCACGCTTGCTGCAAAAGGACGGCACGACCCATGCATCGTTCACCGAGCACGGACAGTTATAGACAACATATGCGCCATAACGATTGCCGACCTGCTTGCCACACGCTTCGGCGCGGATTTTCTGAGGTGAGCCCATGGAATACGGCTGCATAGGTCAAAAGCTGACGCACAGCTTTTCAAAAACAATACATAACAAGCTCTGCGACTATAAATATGAGCTTTGCGAGCTGACGCCGCAGGAGCTTGAAAAATTTATGACAGAGCGCGCCTTCAGGGCAATTAACGTCACCATTCCGTATAAACAGGACGTCATCCCTTATCTTGACAGCATAAGCGACAGAGCAAGGGAGATAGGCGCCGTCAACACAATAGTAAACAAAAACGGAAGACTTTACGGATATAACACAGACTTTTTGGGGCTGCGCGCACTCGCAGAGAAAAACAGCATTGATTTCAAAGATAAAAAGGTAGTGATTTTAGGCAGCGGCGGCACTTCAAAAACGGCGCAGGCGGCAGCGCGTGCCGGCGGCGCTGCAAAAGTGTTGCGCGTATCACGCACAGCAAGGGACGGCTGCATCGACTATGAAACTCTGTACGGTATGCACGCTGACGCGCAGATTTTAGTAAATACCACGCCGTGCGGCATGTTCCCGTCGCTTGACGGCGCTGCGGCAGACCTTGACAGACTTCCGAATATCTGCGGCGTGCTGGACGCGGTGTATAACCCGCTGCGCTCAAAGCTCATAATGCAGGCGCTGTACAAAAAAATCCCGGCGTCGGGCGGACTTTACATGCTGGTGGCACAGGCGGCATTCGCCGCCGAAAAATTTATCAACACAAAATTTTCAAAAGAAGATATCGACCGCGTGTATAATGAAATCTTATCGGAAAAGGAAAATGTTGTGCTGACCGGTATGCCCGGCTGCGGAAAAACCACGCTGGGGCAGCGCATTGCCAAGACGCTCGAGCGCGAATTTATCGATATCGACAGGGAAATCGTTTCTCGTGAAAATATGCCTATAACGGAGATTTTCAGTCGCGGCGGCGAGCCGCTGTTTAGGGAAATAGAGACACGTGTGATAAAAGAAGTTTCGGCAAAAAGCGGCATAGTAATCGCAACCGGCGGCGGCGCTGTGCTGAGGGCGGAAAATGTACGCGCACTGCGGCAAAACGGCAGAATTTGCTTTATCGACCGACCGCTTGACACACTGCCGACAACGGACAGCCGCCCGCTGTCCAGCGACAGGCAAAAGCTGCGTGCGCTGTACGACGAACGGCTTCCGATATACAAAAGTACATGCGATTTAGAAGTCAGCGTTGCCGGCGGAGTGGAAAAAACTACTGAAACTATTTTAAAGGAGTACGGTTTTGAAAGTTGAAATAATCCCGGGCACGGCGACCGGCAGCGTATGCGCGCCGCCCTCCAAAAGTATGGCGCACCGCGCGCTTATCTGTGCGTTTCTTTCGGGTCAGAACTGCGAGATTGAAAACATCGCCTACTCTGCGGATATTACGGCAACAATCGGAGCACTGCGTGCGCTGGGCGCAGACATTGTACAAAAGGAAAATTCCGTTACCATGCATGAACATCGGTACACGGCTTTACAGCCGGCAGATGAAATATTCTGCAACGAAAGCGGCAGTACACTGCGCTTTATGATACCGCTTTGTCTTCTGACCGGAAGAAGAATAACTCTGCGCGGCTCAAAGCGGCTGTTTGCACGCTCGCTTTCGGTTTATGAGCAGCTTTGTCTTGAGCGCGGGTTTGAATTTAAACAAAAGGACGATGCGCTTACCGTATGCGGCAGACTTTCGCACGGTACATACCGTGTGAGAGGAGACATCTCAAGCCAGTTTATCAGCGGGCTGATGTTTGTGCTCCCTACACTTTCAAAAGACAGTGTTATCGAAATCACGGGGAAAGCAGAAAGTATGCCATATATCCAAATGACGGCGCATACGCTGTCTCAGTTCGGAGTAACCGTAAACATATCGGGCAACCGCATAGAAATACCCGGAAACCAGCGATACGCCGCCGAAAAATATCGTGTGGAGGGCGACTGGTCCAACGCTGCGTTCTTTTTAGCGCTGAACGCTCTGCCCTTGCAAAAAAATTATGTTGAGGTGACAGGACTTTATAATAACAGCTTACAAGGGGACAGGATTTGCACCGAGTATTTCAGTGAAATATCACGAGGTGCGCCGCGTCTTGACATATCCGACTGTCCCGATCTCGGTCCGGTACTGATGAGTGCGATGGCAGCCAACCACGGCGGCACACTCACTGGTACAAAGCGGCTGAAAATAAAGGAAAGCGACCGAGGCGAAGCAATGGCAAGTGAGCTTGCAAAATTAGGCGTACGGGTAAAGGTAAATGAAAACAGCATCGAGGTAGGCCACGGACTGCAATCGCCTAACGTTTTACTGTGCGGACACAACGATCACAGAATAATTATGGCTCTTTCCGTGCTGTGCGCGCAAACGGGGGGCGTTATCGACGGTGCACAGGCAGTAAATAAAAGCATGCCGGACTTTTTTGAAAAACTTAAAACACTCGGCATCGGGGTAAAGAAGGGGGAAACAGATGAAACTTGAAAAAAACATGAATATACTCATAGTAGGTTTAGGGCTTTTAGGCGGCAGCTATGCAATGGCGCTGAAGCGCCGCGGGTTTTCGGTACACGCGATAACACGTTCGCAAAGCTCGATTGACTATGCGCTTGAGCATGGGCTCATAGACAGTGGGACAACTGAGATTGACTCTAAACTGATAGGTAGTGCCGACCTTGTTGTTTTTGCACTTTACCCTCATATTTTCACACAGTGGCTAAAAGATAACGGACAGTATTTTAAACCGGGAACCGTCATAACCGACGTAACAGGCGTCAAAAGCTGCATAGTCTATGAAATACAGGAATTTCTTCGAAATGACGTGGAATTCATTGCAGCACATCCGATGGCGGGAAAAGAAGTTTACGGCGTTGAGAATGCAGACGACAAAATTTTTAAAAAAGCAAATTATATAGTAGTGCCAACCTCCAAAAATACCTCAGGCGCCATCGAGCTGTGCCGCGACCTGGGCAAAACGCTGGGCTTTCAGGACGTGTCGGAGCTAAGCCCGGAAATGCATGACGAAATGATAGCATACCTTTCTCAGCTCACCCACTGCATCGCGACAACACTCATGTGCTGCAACGATTTTCGCGGACTGGAGCATTACACGGGCGACTCCTTCCGGGATCTCACACGCATTGCCAAAATCAACGACGATATGTGGAGCGAACTGTTTTTGCTAAACCGCGAGCCGCTATTGCGGGAAATGGATAAATTCAGGCGCTCTTTTGATGAACTGTATACCAAACTTAAAAACGGAGACCGCGAGGGTATGCGCGAAATGATGCGTACCTCCACCGCACGCCGAGAAAGATTTGATAAAAAGGAGAAATAAGACAATGAACATGAATTTTTTAAGAAAACTGCCTATACCGAAGGATATAAAAGAACAGTATCCCGTAACAGAAAAAATGGCCCGGGATAAAAAACTGCGAGACGAGGAAATCGCAAAGGTCTTCAGGGGAGAATCGGATAAGTTTATACTTGTCATAGGTCCCTGCTCAGCCGATAACCGTGAGGCGGTGCTTGATTATATCTCGCGGCTGCGGAAAGTTGAAGATAAGATAAAGGATAAAATCATTATAATACCGCGCATCTATACCAATAAGCCGCGCACCAACGGCACGGGCTACAAGGGTATGCTGCACCAGCCCGACCCCGACGAGAACCCCGACATGCTAAAGGGCATTGTTGCAATCCGCGACCTGCACATGAGCGCACTTGCCGACTACGGCTTTTCCTGCGCAGACGAAATGCTTTATCCCGATAATCACAGATACCTGTCCGATCTGCTGTCATATGTCGCTATCGGCGCACGGTCGGTTGAAAACCAGCAGCACAGACTGACGGCCAGCGGTTTGGATATCCCGGTAGGCATGAAAAACCCGACCGGCGGCGACCTGTCAATCATGATGAATGCAATTTCAGCGGCACAGCATAAGCACATGTTTATTTACCGCGGCTGGGAAGTTGTGAGCGAGGGCAACATGTACGCGCACGCTATTTTACGCGGATACACCGATTTTGCAGGCAAAAACGTCTCTAACTATCACTATGAGGATCTTGTAAATCTGCATGAGCTTTACAAAAAATCCGGACTTGAAAACCCTGCGGTAATCATAGACGCCAATCACGCAAATTCCGGTAAGCAATGTCTTGAGCAGGTGCGCATTACAAAGGACGTTGTTCACAGCTGCAACCATAATGCAGACCTGCGCAAAATGGTTAAGGGCATGATGATTGAGAGCTATATCGAAGACGGCGCTCAAAAGATAGGCGAACACATCTACGGCAAGTCAATCACCGACCCGTGCCTTGGCTGGGAGAAGACCGAAAAGCTTATTTATGATGTTGCGGAAACACTAAGGTAACAAATGGATGAGCAAACAACGAAAATACGGTATGTAACAACAGCGGATAAGCCATTCTGGCTAAAAACGGACCGCCACCTGTCAGAGCACGGTTTTGAACAAAAGGTACGTGACAGACAGGGCTATGTAATAACATGCAGCGGTGCGCCTGTCGGAATTTTACGGTACGGTCTTTTTTGGGACAGCATACCGTTTTGCAATATGCTGTATATTGATGAAAATTTTCGCCGTCTCGGACTCGGCACAAAACTGATGCGGTTTTGGGAGGACGAAATGAGAAACCTGGGCTGCAAAATTGTAATGACCTCTACACAGTCCGACGAATCGGCACAGAACTTTTACCGTAAGTCGGGATACTTCGACGCAGGCGCGCTGCTTCTTAGCACCGCTGCGTTAAATCAGCCTACCGAGCTTTTTTTCATAAAAGAACTATAAATAAAAAATCCGTGCGGAAAGCCATGAATTTTCGCACGGATTTTTTTGCCGCTTAAAAAACCGCATACCATGCATGAAGTGCAACTCGGAAAGGTCTGAAGTGTCGTAAAGGGGTAACACCGAAATTCCATGCTGCACCTCATGCATCGCATGCGGTTCATACATTGATATTTAGTAGTTAAATAATAGTAAATTAGTAAATATATAGATAATTAGCAAATAATTTCTATCATTGTCATTATAATAGCAAATATATCAATATTTGTCAATATTAAACTCACAGTTAATTAATAAAATGTTTTTTATCGCCATAATTTAATGTTAAAAAAAGCTAATCGGATAAAAATGCCGCACATGGTAATACCATGTGCGGCATTCGCTGTGGTTTAATTTATTTGTGCATACCGTAAAAAAACAATGCAACCGTGCCCGGACCGACATGAGATCCCGTAACAGGCTCATAACATACGTTTATACATTTACCGCCAAAGCCTCTTTCACGCAGGAGTTCAACAAGCCGCGCGGCGCCCTCACTGTTATCTGCATGTGCAATTCCTATGCGTACATCCCTGTCAAAAACAAGCCTTCCGTACTTCTCGGCAAGGTTTAAAATAGCCCTTTTGCTACCGCGTACCTTATCGCACATTACAATATGACCTGTATCATCGCCTTTAAGTATCGGTTTTATATTAAGCATTGAGCCGATAAGCGCCGCCGTGCCGGATATCCTGCCGCCGCGCTTGAGATATACAAGATCGTCAACCGTAAAAAACTGACACATATGACGTCTGCCGGTTAATATGAACCGTTCAATCTCCTCAAATGTCTGCCCGCTATCAATCAGCTCTGCAGCGCGAAGCACCATCAGTCCCTCGCCGAGAGAAGCTGCGAAAGTGTCTATGGCGGCAAACTTCAGAGCCGGGTATTCGGCTTTGAGTTCACGCACTGCAGCCGCCGCAGCATTTGCAGCGCCGCTTATTCCGCCCGACATGCCGATGTACATTACGTCGTTGCCCTTGACCGCTTCCTGTCTGAAATAACAAAGGAAGGTATCAGTGTTTATCATAGAAGTTCTGACAATAGCACCGGCGCGCATGGCACTGTAGAAAGCCGCACCGTCAAAATCAGTTTCCGAATCGTACCGCGCTTCTTTTCCATCCACCGTATAACTGAACGGAACAACCGATATACCATGCTGTTTTATAAGCTCTGCCGGAAGATTTGCCGAGGTATCTGTAAAAAGCTTTATCATAACCCTGCGCTAAACCCTTTCGTCGCCCCAGAAAAACAGTGCAACCGTGCCCGGACCGGTATGACTGCCAATCGTAGTGCCTATATAGTTAATTTCCACTCTGCCGTTGAGCTTTTTAAACCGCGCTTCAACAAGCTCCGCCACAGCTTTTGCATCATCCATGCATGCCGACTGCGAAATATAGCACTTGCCGGAATAGTCCAGTCCGTCCTGTGCATGCTCCTCCATGCGCTTTACTATCTCCTGAATCACCTTTTTCTTGGAGCGGATTTTGGCACGCGGTATAAGCCTGCCTTTGGTATCAACATTCAGAAGCGGACATATTCCCAAAATCGTGCCGATAGTTCCCGATGTCTTCGAAACGCGACCGCCCTTTATATAAAATGTGAGATCGGTCGAAAAAAACCAATGATGCAGCTTTAATTTATTTGCTTCGACCCAGTCGCGCAGTTCTTCAAGGTCCATGCCCTCATCACGAAGATCTGCTACCTTATCTATCAGCAGCCCGCAGCCCGAGGATGCCGCAAGAGAGTCGACGACATATATCTTTCTGCCAGGGTACTTATCCATAACAATCTTTGCCGCATTTTCGGCTGAATTGAACGAGCCCGAAAGCCCGCTTGAAAAGCTTATATGAAGTATATCCTTCCCCTGTTTGACAATTTCGGTAAAATAGTCAACATATTCATTTACGTTTACCTGACTTGTGCTTGTATCCGCACCGGCGGCCATTTTTGCATAGAACTCTTCAAAAGGAATAGACTGACCGAGGTCATCGGTATATTCCTTTCCGTCCATAAGAAAATGGAAACAGATATAGCTTATATTTCTCTTTTCAAAATGCTCCTTTGTTATATCTGCAATCGAGCAGCAGCTGACAATATAATTAGACATTATCATGTCTCCTTTCGATTTTTTGCTCAAGCGTTTTGCTGAAAACATTTTACCATTCTAACCGCACATTTAGCAACCTACTGTCTTTTTTATGTACTCTACCGTTAAATTCAACGCGGTAGAGTGCTTTCGCGCAATTCTACTGCGGGTAGAATTGACGCAATGCGGCATATTATGCGGGTTTTCGCATATCATGCAAACATTTTACAGTAAATTTATTATTGACATATTCGCATAAAATCTTGCGACTAAACAGTAAAAATCCCCACATCAGTTACACTGACGCGGAGATTTAAACCTCAAAATTTTATTAGCAAAACAAAGATTTACATTTCGGATGCAAGTGAATCGGCAAGCCGCATTGCTGCCAAAACATCGTCAGGCGTGACTGCAAACGGCATATTGTGTATTGTTTCACCGTCTGCACACGCTGCCTGTGCCGCAAGCATCAGGCGCTTATCATCCGCATTGCCCAGTCCCAGTTCAAAAAGGGTTGTAGGCAATCCTACATTCTTACAGAACGAAACAATATCAGCGAATTCACAAACAGGTATATTTTCTAAAGCAAGCTGAGTAAGCAAGCCGAAGGTAACCTTTTCGCCATGCAGCATATGATGGCACTCCGAAAGTGCGGTAAGTCCGTTATGGACGGCATGGGCCGCCGCCAGTCCTCCGCTTTCGAACCCGATTCCGCTCAAATATGTGTTGGCTTCAACTATCTTTTCAAGAGCCGGAGTAACATGTTTAGCATTGACAGACAAAAGCGCCTTTTTGCCTTCCGACAGCAAAGTATCACGGCAAAGCTTGGCCAATGCGATAGCCGCCTGCGAGCACACACCGCCCGCCATGGTAACGGCGCCGGACTTAAGGCAGGCAAGGGCTTCATAATAAGTTGCAAGCGCATCGCCCATGCCCGAGGACAAAAATCTTGCGGGAGCACATGCAATAATCTGAGTATCAGCCACCACTATATCTGGATTTTTCGGAAGCGGAAGATACTTGTCAAAGCTTCCGTCATCGTTGTACAGCACTGAAAGACGGCTGCATGGTGCATCGCTCGACGCTGCCGTCGGCACAATAATAACGGGCAGCTGCATGCGGAACGCCGTTGCCTTTGAGCAATCCAGCGTCTTTCCCCCTCCGATACCGATAATAATGTCACATTCACCAACTGCCGTGCAGTGCTTTGAAATCTCGCTTTCACTGCACTCGCCGCCGAACACCGAGACGGTAACGCCGGCACCTGCTGCATCGAAACCGGCAGTTACGGTTTCCTTATAGTTATCGTGAATAAACCTGTCAATGATAATATACGCCCTTTTTCCTCCGAGGCTTTGGCAATGGCTATAAAGGCGGGTAAGCTCACCCGCACCCTGTACATAGCTTCCGGGAGACGCAATTACTTTAAGCATAAATAAACACCCTTTCTGATAAAACTGATATTATTATGATATTTTTTCCGTATTTTATCAGCGTCCGGCTGAAAAAGCCGAATTTTATACTTTGTCCGACCGGTCTGTATCTTTAGGACTGTGCCTTACGACAGTTGTCTGCCCATAAGAACGCCCATAACAGACGCCATCATCAGCCCGCGCGTCCAGCCGGAGGAATCGCCAAGACAGTGCAGACCCTTGACATTGGTATTAAACTGCTCATCCATTTTGATTTTATTACTGTAAAACTTGAGTTCAGGTGAATAGAGCAGTGTTTCACACGATGCAAAGCCGGGAACAACATGGTCAACCGCCTGTATGAAGTTTATGATATTTGTCATTGCACGATAAGGCATAGCAGCGGTTATATCACCCGCAACGGCGTCGGGAATGGTGGGACGTACATTTGAGAAATTAAGCTCCTTTTCCCAAGTGCGCTTTCCGTCCAAAATATCGCCGTAGCGCTGTACAAGGATATGTCCGTCTCCCAGCATATTCGTAAGCTCGCCTATCTTCTGAGCATATGCTATAGGCTGATTAAACGGATAGGTGAAATTGTGAGAAACAAGAACCGCAAGGTTTGTGTTCGATGATTTCAGATCCTTATACGAATGACCGTTTACAACGGCAAGGTTATTATCATAGTTTTCCTGACTTACAAAGCCGCCGGGATTCTGGCAGAAGGTACGCACCTTGTTACGGAACGGATTGGGGTACCCGATGAGCTTAGACTCATACAGAACCTCATTGACCTCCTCCATAACCTCATTGCGCACCTCGATACGCACGCCGATATCTACCGTGCCGGGCTTATGCGCAATCTGATGATGCTCACACACCTTTTCCAGCCAGTCCGCGCCTTTTCTGCCGGTTGCCACAATAATATTATCTCCGTAAATATCCTGCGAGTCTCCGCCGGTGCTTTTTTCAATTTTTATTCCGGTGCATCTGTCACCGTCAAGAATAATATCCGTGCAATTATAATTAAAAAGAATATCTACTCCGCTGTCCAAAAGAAATTTTTCAAAACGCGCGTAGATTTCCTGAGTTTTTTCCGTTCCCAAATGACGTATCGGACAATCAACAAGCTTAAGTCCCGCCTGTATTGCCTTTTTACGGATTTCTTTTATTTTTTCCGGATTGGAAACACCCTCGATTTTATCGGTCGCACCGAATTCAAGATAAATTTTATCCGCATAGTCTATCGTTTCCTGGGCAATATCCGCACCGATAAGCTCGGGAAGGTCACCGCCCACTTCATAATTTAAAGACAGCTTACCGTCGGAAAACGCGCCGGCACCCGAAAAGCCGGTTGTTATATGGCAATAGGGTTTGCAGTTCATACATTTGTTGGTTCTGGATTTCGGACAGCTGCGTTTTTCAATTGCGCTGCCCTTTTCTATCATAAGGATTTTCTTCTTGCTTTTACGCTTTATCATTTCAAGCGCCGTGAAAATTCCCGCAGGTCCCGCGCCCACTATAATAACATCATACTTTCGCATTTTTAATGCTCCTTTGCCGTGACATATTTTTTCATTTTAATTATATAACAAATAAATTGCATTGTCTACACCAATACATAAAATAAGACAAAATAAAAAACGAAACGGCAGGCAGCCGTTTCGTTTTACTCTATTTCTTTTCAAGAAAAATTTTTTCATAAAGTATCCGTAAGCGCGTTTTTTCCTTTGCAAGCGGTACTTTCTTTTCCAAAATCTCGGTTATTATCCCATGCCCTATAACCTTGCCGTTGTCCCAAACAGCAAAGGACGAGCCGACGCGCAAAAGCTCTTCCGGTATAAAATCCCGCTTCATCAGCTCCACATTTATCGGTCCCCGGTTCAGATTTCTGCCCTCACGGTAAAACACTGCGGGAACAAACTCATTTTTAAATGTCTCCAAAAAACGCCTTTCTCTCACCCGGATATCAAACTTCAGTCCGTAAATACCTAAATTTTTTATCTTCACACACGGACCGGTCAGCATGACGCGCGCATTCTGAGATTCATAAAACGGCTCCTCTCCCGGATACCGCACCAGTGCCACACCGTCAATCCAGCGATAAATAGTAAAAATTAAACCGCCTATTAAACACAGTATAAATGCCGCAAACGTTAAAACAATCAAAATCATAGCTATCGTTTCATTTACCGTCAAACGCGAAGTCAATATGAAAATAAAATCTAAAACCAATAAAACAGAAAGCATGATTATTCCTACATTACAGATAGTATAAATAATCTTATTGGAATGATGAGGGCGTGTCATAAATAATTTACAGCAGTTGTTGCACGACCCCGTCGCATATTTTCCGTCATTTATAGAGCCATAGTTATGGTTGTATGATCGACGCGAACATGATATATCATAAAACAACGTAATACACTCCTCGCCGCAATACGGACAACGATACTTTTTCATTTTTCCCCCTTACGCAAATAAAAACTTTATTGAACAAATTATATAAATATATTAGATTTTTGTCAATATGAAAAACAGCAGGGAATGAGTCATCAAAGCCTCAGCCCCTGCTGTTTTTATATTTAAAAATGTTACTGTATTATGCGTACTTTTTTATTTTTTCATTGCTTCTTCAACTGCAACGGCACACGCAACCGAAGCGCCGACCATGGGGTTGTTGCCCATACCTATAAGTCCCATCATCTCAACATGAGCGGGAACGGAGGATGAGCCTGCAAACTGAGCGTCGCCGTGCATGCGACCCATAGAGTCGGTAAGACCGTATGAAGCGGGACCTGCCGCCATGTTATCCGGATGGAGAGTACGCCCGGTACCGCCGCCTGACGCTACCGAGAAATAATTCTTGCCGTTTTCACCCGCCCACTTTTTATAAGTACCTGCAACAAGATGCTGGAAACGGGTGGGATTGGTGGAGTTGCCGGTGATGGAAACATCAACGTTTTCGTGTTTCATTATAGCAACACCCTCTAAAACGTCATTTGCGCCGTAGCAGCGAACCTTTGCCTTGTCGCCGTCGGAATACGCATGCTCTCTGACTACCTTAAGCTCACTTGTGTAGAAATCATACTCTGTCTGAACATAAGTAAAGCCGTTTATTCTCGAAATGATAAACGCCGCGTCTTTTCCAAGACCGTTAAGAATAACCTGAAGCGGAGTTTTTCTCACCTTATTCGCTGTTTTTGCAATACCGATTGCGCCCTCGGCTGCGGCAAAAGACTCATGTCCTGCAAGGAAGCAGAAGCATTTTGTCTCCTCTTTAAGAAGCATGGACGCAAGGTTGCCGTGACCCAGACCCACCTGTCTTGTTTCCGCAACAGAGCCGGGGATACAGAAAGCCTGAAGTCCCTTTCCGATTTCAACAGCAGCGTCTGCGGCTGTCTTTACGCCCTCTTTCAGTGCAATTGCACAGCCCAGAGTATAAGCCCATACAGCATTTTCAAACGCAATAGGCTGTACTCCGCGTACAATACTTTCAGCATCTACGCCCTTATCAAGACAAAACTGCTTTGCCTCGTCCAGCGTTTTAAAACCGTATTTTTCAAGAACAGGCTCAATTTGAGCTATTCTTCTTTCATATCCTTCAAAATTAGCCATTATTGTATCCTCCTTTCCCTATTCAGCTCTCGGGTCTATGTACTTGACAGCCTCGTCGTATCTGCCGTACTGACCGATATTTTTCTCATACGCATCCTTAGGATCCGCGCCCTTGCGAATCATGTCCATCATTTTGCCGAGATGTACGAATTTATATCCTATGCACTCGTTGTCGGCGTCAAGGGCAACGCTCAGAATATAGCCCTCCGCCATCTCAAGATAGCGAACGCCTTTGGCGTTTGTAGCAAATATAGTACCTACCTGAGAACGAAGACCTTTACCCAAGTCCTCCAGAGACGCACCGATAGGCAGACCTCCCTCGGAGAACGCCGTCTGTGTTCTGCCGTAAACAAGCTGCTTGAAAATCTCTCTCATTGCAACGTTTATTGCATCACATACAAGGTCGGTATTAAGCGCTTCGAGGATAGTTTTACCCTGAAGTATTTCTCCCGCCATAGCAGCGGAATGCGTCATGCCGGAGCAGCCCAGAGTCTCAACAAGAGCCTCCTCGATAATACCGTCCTTAACATTAAGTGTAAGCTTGCAGCAGCCCTGCTGCGGAGCACACCAGCCGATACCGTGCGAAAGACCGCTGATATCTGAGATTTGAGTTGCTTTTACCCATTTTCCCTCTTCGGGAATCGGAGCAGGACCGTGCTTGGGTCCCTTCGCAATCGGGCACATCATTTCAACTTCATGCGAATAAGTCATATTTCTAACTCCCTTCAAACGAATAATAAAAATTAACCATGTGACATTTTACCACAGTTTTCGATGATAATCAAGCCATTTTTAAGACTATTAAGTATTTACGCCACGCTTGCCCTGTACTTTTCCAAAAAATTTATAATCTGATAGCAGTCAATCCAAATCTGGTTTACTCCGTCCTTCTGACTCTCGTCGAAAATCAGCTGAATTCCGAAATGCAGATGCGGCGTGTTGATGTTATTGACATTTTCCTTTGAGGAATACCCTGTCATCCCCAAATATCCGATAAGCTGCCCCGCCTTGACGGTATCCCCCTCCTTTAAACCCTCTGCAAACGGTTTGTCTTTGCGCAGATGAGCATAGTAGTAATAGCGCCTGCCGTCGTTTGAACGAATGCCTACACGCCAGCCGCCGTACTGATTCCAGCCCAGAGCTTCGATCCTGCCGCCCTCCACCGCCACTATCGGTGTGCCGACAGAGCCCATCATATCATGACCCAAATGCCGCCGCTTATATCCGTAAGTCCGTGAAACTCCGAAATCATCATAATGCGAATAATAATATCCGGCTGCAAACGGAGAACGAACAAGCACTCCGTACTCTCCGTCGTCGTTGTATCCGACATACCCGGAAAGCACGGCGCTGTATGCCTCATAAAAATAATTATAATGCTTCATGTCGGCTGTTATCGCCTCAATATCCTCAGCATTCTGAATACGCTCGTAAAGCTGAGTTATATACTTATCCCTGCCGCCGGTAAATTTCCCGCCGTTTTTGCATGCGGCGTACGCCAGCAGCTCTATCCATCCAACTGGAGTGTCGCTGTCGTGAGATTTTATGTCTATTTCAAGCGCCTGACGCAGCGCCGACGTGGTGGGTGTAAAATCCACCCATTTGATATATTCTCCCGAAACCGTGCGCGCCCGCTCGCTGCCAACCGCAACAGCGCATGCTATCATCAGCACCGACGCTATACATACAGCCGCCGCACGCTTTAGCCTTATTACCTTAATCATAACGTCACCCCCATAATCCTATGCAAAAAAGCTCCGAAATATGGCTTGACAAACAGCGCTGTATACTGTATTCTTATAGTGTACTATATGTACTAATACACATCATACAAAAAAAGAGATGAACGCCGATGATTATTATTGACAAGCTGTCACGCACGCCTGTTTACGAACAACTGATAAACCGGATAGAAGAGCTTATTGTCAGCGGCGCACTGCCGCCTGATGCACAAATACCTTCAGTGCGGGTGCTGGCGGTTGAGCTCACGGTAAATCCAAATACCGTACAAAAAGCCTATACATCGCTTGAAGACGCCGGTGTCACATACAGCGTTGCGGGAGTAGGCAGATTTGTAAGCAAAAATGCCCGTGAAATTATAGCCCGCCGCGCTTCGACCAAGCTTACGGATTTCAGAGAGCTTATAAGCCGCCTGCGCATGAACGGAGTTTCAAAAGATGTGCTTATTGAAGTTATTAATGACGAGTTTTCAAAAGGGGGAAAACTATGATACAGGCAGATAAGGTAACGAAAAAATACAACAAATCAGCAGTTTTAAACGCTCTTTCACTTGAAATACCCGACGGTTCAATATTCGGACTTGTCGGAGTAAACGGTGTGGGGAAAAGCACGCTCATGCGGCTTATATGCGGAGTTTTGCGTGCTGACAGCGGCATAATAACAATTGACGGCGAGGATATTTCCAAAAATCCGGCCGCAAAAGGAAAGCTTGCCTTTGTGCCGGATGAACCGTATTTTATAAAAAACGCCGATTTGAGCAGAATGGCGCGGCTGTACAAAGCAGTATATCCCACTTTCTCAAAAGCGCGGCTTTTTGAACTGGCTCTGGCGCTTAACATAGACTGCTCAAAAAAAATCGATTCATTTTCAAAAGGCTTGAAACGGCAGGCGGCTATAATATTGGCAATGTCGGCGTACCCGAAATACCTTATTATGGACGAAACCTTTGACGGACTTGACCCCGCGGTACGCACAGCGGTCCGGCGCATACTGTTTGAAGACGCGGCGCTGCGCGGAATGTCGGTAATTATGACATCGCATTCGCTGCGCGAGCTGGAGGACACCTGCGACAGACTGGCGCTGCTGCACGATGGCAAAATCGCATTTGATGGAGATATACAGAGTATCCGCACCTCCCTGATAAAGATACAGACGGCTTTTGACGGCGATTTCAGCAGAGAAGTTTTTGACGGGATTGAAATTCTCAGCCTCAAAAAGCACGGGCGTGTATACGAGCTTATTGCCCGCGGGGACAAGGAAAGAATAACCGAAGCCGTGCGCCTAAGAAATCCGCTGTTTTTGGAGCTTATGCCGCTGTCGCTGGAGGAAATATTTATTCATGAAACGGCTGCGCTCGGATACAGCTTTGATGAGGTGCGAACCGATGAAACAAAATAATCCGCTCCGATTTTTTTTACTTTCTGTCAGAGAGCTTTTATCCGCCGGTATTGCGGGCACGGCGGGAATAATTATACTGAGCATCGGAATAATAAAGCTTTACAGCCCGACGGGTGAAACAGGTCTCGATTTTGAAATAGGGGCTATGATTATTTATCCGATTTTTATATATTGCTTTGTACTGCCGTTTATCTTGACCTATAAGCAGTTCGGATACCTCCACAATAAAGCACAGTCGGATTTTTACGGGAGTATACCCAAGTCAAGCTTCGGAATTTTTACCGCAAAATTTTCAGCGGTTCTGACAGTGCAGCTTTTATCAGCGGCAGTCGTTTACTTTACGGTTAATCATCTGCTTTGGAAACACAACATTATTCTTTTCGGCGCAGGACTGCGCGTACCGTCTGCGCTTCTGCTGATGTCTGCCTGCCTTTGTGCCGTTGCTGTCATTGCAATTTCTCTCTGCGGCAGTATGTCGTCGTCTGCCGTCGTGTATTTCGTGCTTACATTCGCAGTGCCTTCTCTGTTCACAAGCATCGGTAATTTATATATAAGTTATAATCACTGGCCGTACACCGTTCTTCCGCCAAAATTCTCCCCGCCGTTTTTCTATAAAATAGTCAGCGGAATACTGGGGCTTGACGCACTGAGCGGATTGCAGTTTTTTTCAGGAAAAGTAATATACTGGCGTGCCGTTTTCCCAAACAGCGCACTTATCTGGGGCGCGGTTTCAATCCCGATTTTTTCAATTCTTGCATTTTTGACATACAGAAACGTAAAAACGCAGCCGGAGGCGGGTGTGCGGCGTCCTGTCACAGGTCATATCGCCGCCGCGGCATTGGCAGCTCCTATTTGCATAAGAACAGCTGTCGCATATATAGATAAACGAAACTACTATTCATCGATAAGGTACAGAGAAATCTTTGTACTCTTTATGCTGGCACTGCTTATTTTCCTAATTGCCGAATTCATATGCACATACTCGTTCAAAAGACTGATACGTTCACTTCCGGTATTTGCCGGAGTACTGATTGCCGCTGCCGTGACAAGCATTTCAGTGAAAATCAACACCGAATTTTATCCGACAGTGCCTGAGCCTCCCGAATACATCGAAATAAATAATATTTGTTCAATGGACGATTACTTTGATTTGAACTATATCAGCGCTCACGAAGACATTGCAGGAAAAGTCAAAGTAAACGATTCAGAGCTGATTACGCAGCTGCGGCGAGACCCGTCCATGGGCAAAAACACAACACATTATATACAGTACAATATGTGCTCACAGGGTAAATCCGAGCCATGTTATGATTTTGCAAACGAAGAGCTGATTGAAAAGCTTATAAAATCAGCAAATAGAAACAATGCACAGCTTTTTTCACAGGAAAACGTCTGCGAGATAGTTTACGACGCACAGATTGAGTCTAAAAACTGGCTTGACGAAAGCACGGCACGTTCCGTTACAAAAATCGGATTTATAGAAAACAGTGGTGCCGTTTTAAACAGCTTTTACCGCGAGTTTTCACAGCTTACCGAGCAACAGACGCTGGCGGCGCTCTACGAAATCGGCAATACCGAAGACACATCACAAATTCTTGAGCTGCGTCTTAAAAACGGAAAGGTGCTTAAATGCCGCATTAACAGCGCCGCTTTTCCTGAGACAAAAAGTCTCCTTGATAATTTAGTAAGAGAGGAGCTGAACAAATATGGCAATCCGGCGTTCGAATACAAAATACTCTAAATTCTTTCTCTATACAGAGGCGCTTTGTGAGATATTGCCGCTTATTCTGCTATTTACGGCGGCGGCACTTATTTTCGGCATATGGTCTCCCGGAATCAATCCTCAGTATGCACCTTACATGCCTGCATCCGAACTTGCCGGCAATATGGCATACTTTCCGTTCTTCGTGCCGTTTTTCTTTATATACAGACTGTTCTCCTTTTTATGGGAGCAGCGCAGAGCAGACTTTTACCTGTCAGGCGCACGCAGTACCGTCTCGCACTGCGCCGTGCGGCTTGCCGCCGCGCTTACAGGCGAGATTATTTGTACTTTAATTCCGCTGTTTCTGCGCCTGTTTGTTTTTTTCAACGAACCGTTTTCTGTCCTGCGCCGATTAAATATAATATGCGGCACTGCTGCCGTTGCACTTGTCGTCACTTCATTTGCGCTTGTCGGCGTTCTGACAGCACGCGGACTTGCGGGAGGTGCGGTAGTCACTGCCGAGCTGATTTACTTGATTTATTTAACAGGCTCATTTTTATACAGCGCCGTAAGCTATCGGTTTTACGGAATTTCCGAAAAGGTACAACCGTTTTACAGCGCTTTTCAGACCGCATTTGATTATATGAATCCGTTTTCAGAAATACATGGCACTCAATATGAAACGGCATCTGTTATATTAATATACATAATGTCTGTTTTGATATTGACTGTCTGCTTTGTCTGGCTGCGGCGCCGCTGTCTTCTTAAACGAGCGGGAGCTGTGACTAAAACGATGTATATTACGGGCGCTGTCTTGCTGCTCATGATTTTTGTCCTCAAATTGACAGAGACATCGGCTCTTTGGCTTTTTTCAGGTCTGCTAATATTTATGATGCCAAAAATCGTATCAGTGATAAGACAAAACAAATAAAAACTGCCGCGGGCAACAGCTCGCGGCAGTCATTTATTTAACTTTTTCACAGAGATTTAAAATAATCGTCAATTCCCTGTGCTATACATTTGCCGATGCCGTCGATATTCTGAGTTATCCACTCCGCATACGGCTTATAATCATGAAACTCAACTTCTAAAAGCAGATTTGCCATAATAGGAAGACGTACCTCGGCAAACGGCTTTGAGGTTAGCATATCATCGCTTATCCCGTTATCCTCAGTCGGCGTGAATGCCGCCAGCCTGTCATATACAAACTGCGCAAGCTCCTTTGAACCATTGTTGTTTCCGTTATAAAATCCCGTGGCGCCGCCGGCACCACCGGCACTCTCTCCGTTATTGGTATTGTTAATAGCATTGGAATGAATAGCTACATACGCATCCGCCCCCATCTGTTCCGCTTCTGACGCGCGGTTAGGCTGAGCGTCCTCTTTTATAGATGTATTAACATCTGCAATATATACCTCGTAGCCCATCTCCTTAAGATACTTTTCAGCCGCAGCGGCAACAAGCTGCATTTGTGCGCCCTCGGTAGTATCAACTCCCGTATACGGATTTGTCATCTGATTTGACGGACTGAGGTAAACAAGGTACTTAACGGGCGGTGCGTTATATCCCTCAAAGAAATAGTTTGACATCATCGTCGCGCACTCGGCACGGTTTATATCGTTTTTGGGCGTGAGGTTGCCCTCGGAATCACCGAAAAATATAACGCCCAGCGCAGCGGCTACGGCTTTTTTCGCATAATTCGAGGTAGTGTCAAAGTCCTTGGCTTCAATGCCTGCGGCACGCGCGGCCGCAAGCGCCGCTTCAACGTCCACCTTATCAAGAGCGTCGGCTCCCATAAGAATACGCATCATAATGACAGCCGCCTCCTGGCGCTTGATCGGCGCCTGGGGATTGAACATACCGTCGCCTACGCCGTCCACAATGCCGGCCTTGGCGCATGCCATAACAGCATCGTAGTACCATCTGAAATCCTCAACATCGGTAAAAGCAATATCGATATCACCCGACATGACAGACGGATCGTCCTTGTAGATGTTATAAATCATCTGACAGAACTGTGCGCGGGTCATACTTTCCTTTGGTGCGAATTCGCTGTCGGACATACCAGTGAAAAAGCCCCCAAACAGCACATTGCGGATACTTGCATAACCCCAAAACTCCTTTTTGAGGTCCTTGAACGCAGATATATTAATCGAAGGATCGACAACAATAAAATTAATCGAATATGTACTTCCATATATCTCAAAAGTGTAGGTAAGGTATCCGATTTCTCCCGTGTCCGGGAAGGGGGCAAGCCTGCTGTCGCTCAGCAACACGCGCTCCTGCGTATCATCGCTGAATTTAAAGTCGATATATCCCGCAGACAAATCCGGCTTTTCGCCTTTATTTATAAATTTATAAATATCACCGAAGTATGCCGAAGCCGAAACAACGGTTTTTTCCGGGACTTCAGGCTCGTCCGGGTTTTCCGTATTTCCGGGATCATCCGTATCACCCGGAGTCTGTGTTTCGCCCGAAGCCTGCGTATCATTTGCAGATGTGTCACTCTGAGCAAAAACAACTGTGCTCATCAGCATTGCCGTAATGCACATCAAAGATATAAACTTAATAATCTTTTTCATTTAATCACTCCTGATGCTATCAAATAAGTCCGCCTCTGGGCGGCTGTTTTTAATTTTAGCACACACAGAGCATACCGTCAATAAACATACGCAATTAAATTCTGTAAACTTTTGTCACGGAAGATTGAAACCGCTTGCTTTTACCGATAATAAACATGGGTGAAATTATGAACACAAATAAGAAAATTCTTTTTATAGGTACCGGCGGGACTATAGCCTCCGACATAACGCCGCAGGGGCTGAGCCCCAACTTTGACGCATACGAGCTTGCCGCCTTGGTGCCGGAGCTTGAAAAAATATGCAAGGTGGATTGTCTTGCGCTTTACAATATTGACAGTACGAACATATCGCAAAAGCACTGGTGCGGCATAGCCGAAACGATAAAGGAGTATTACGGAGCTTACGACGGCTTTGTGATAACACACGGGACAGACACCATGGCGTATACCGCGGCAGCGCTGAGCTATCTCGTACAGGACGCGACAAAGCCGATTGTGATTACCGGCTCGCAGCGTCCGCCGGGCTTTGACGGCAGCGATGCCAAAACCAACCTGCGCGACAGCTTTATCTGTGCCGCCTGCGGCTGTCTGACAGGAGTTTTTGTTGTATTTGACGGCAGGATAATCGCCGGTACACGGGCAAAAAAAACCCGCTCCAAAGGTCTGAATGCATTTGAAAGCATAAACTTTCCTTATTTGGCAAGCATCACGGGAGGACGGCTGATACGCTACATTGAACCTAAAACGCACGGCAGAGTGCATTTTTATGACAGTCTCAAGGAGGATATCGGACTTTTAAGAATGTATCCGACAATAAAGCCTTGTCAGCTTGAGCATCTCCTGTCACGCTGCGACGGAGTGGTGATTGAAAGCTACGGCTCGGGCGGACTCCCCGGCTGCGGTAACGGAGAATTTGAAAAGATCCTGAACCGAGCATTTGAACGCGGAGTTTTTGTGGCGATTACAACTCAGGTAGAGCATGACGGAAGCGACCTCGAAGCATATGCCGTCGGACGGCGGCTTACAGAGTATCCGATGCTTCTTGAATGCTATGATATGACGGCGGAGTCAGCGGTCACAAAGCTTGCATGGGTGCTTTCCCGCTCGCGGGATACAGCCACGGTGAGGAAACTGTTTTATACGCCCGTCATGTTCGATATTTTTCCGCCCGACGACGTATACGATTGTTTGATATAGCTTAAAAAGCAACGATTGAGCGCGGTTTTTTTGTTCTGAATTGATATTGATTTTATCATCCCGCAGTTGTATAATTCATATGCTTTAAAACATAATGGGAGAGAATGTAATGGAGTCATATGAATTTCTGCTGTCACTTGCGATAATACTGCTTTCAACAAAAGTGTTCGGACTTATAACCGAAAAGGTTCATCTTCCTCAGGTAGTAGGCGCAATTTTGGCGGGCGTGATACTCGGTCCGTCCTGCTTTGGTATACTGGAGCAATCCGATTTTCTTATAAAAGCCTCGGAAATCGGAGTTATAATGCTGATGTTCATTGCAGGACTTGACACAGACCTTCAGGAAATCAAAAAAACAGGACCCGCCGCCTGTCTTATCGCCGTACTGGGGGTTTTTGTGCCGATAATTATGTGCAGCGGCGTTTACTGGTTGTTTTTTGCGGACAGGTGGGACTTTACAACCGTTATACGTGCAGTATTTGTCGGCGTTGTTTTCGCTGCGACCTCCGTCAGTATTACGGTTGAAACACTCAATGAAATGGGTAAGCTAAAATCACGGGTAGGCACAACGCTGCTGTCTGCCGCCATTATAGATGATATCATTGGTGTTATCGTGCTGAGCATTGTATCCGGGTTAGGCGGTGCAAATACTGTAAGCCCATTGCGCGTCATAATTCAGATTCTTCTGTTTTTCATATTTACCGTCATTATCGGCTTTGCGGCATACTATCTTTTCAAGCTGGTGTCCAAAAAACACGGAAGAAGCCGCAGAATTGCCGTATGGGCACTCGCTTTCTGCTTTATAATGTCCTACTGTGCCGAGAAATTTTTCGGAGTGGCGGACATTACCGGAGCTTTTTTTGCGGGAGTTATACTCTGCAATCTTTCAAAGTCACGCCAGTTTGTCGCAAAAAAAATGACAGTCGCTTCATACATGGTTTTTACACCTATATTTTTTGCCGGTATCGGAATCAAAACTGATCTGCGTAACATTACAGGAGAAATAATTATTTTTGCAGCCGTATTGCTAATTGCCGCAATAATATCCAAAATTGTAGGATGCGGTCTTGCCGCAAAAATCAGCGGAATGAGCCGCCGCGAATCGCTGTCGGTCGGCGTGGGTATGGTTGCGCGCGGCGAGGTTGCGCTGATGGTGGCACAGAAGGGAATCAACGCGGGCTGCATAGCCCCGGGGATTTTTCCGGCAATTGTTTTTGTGGTTATAATTGCCGCTCTGCTAACGCCCGGGCTTTTGAAGCTCAGCTTTAGGGACAGTCAAGGAAAGCAGACACTTGACATAACGGCAAAGGAAATAACAGACTGAAATTATAAACGGAGACGTATAAAATTGCGTCTCTGTTTATATTTATTATAATATTTGACAAACGTTCATTTTAGGCTTATAATTATGTATAATTATAAGCCTAAGGAGCGGCAGATTATGTTTAAAAAGAGAGTAAGAGCTTTAGCTTTCATTTTGGCACTCACGATTTTTACGGCGCTGTGTCCCGTACAGGGTCTTTCACTTTTCGCATTCGCCGAAAGTTCCGGCGTTAAAAGTGCACAGACAGATCAGGAAAGCATAGGTGCTGTTCTTGACTACTCGTCTCTTCTGCAAGAAGCGTATATTGTTAATCCACAATGGACTAACTTAACCTCGAACACAAGTCTTTCCTTTGAATTCCGCGGTAATACGTATAATGAGACCTACAATCCTCAGCGCCATTTTTCAAGCTTTTCAGCGGCATACTCCTATTTTGAATCACTTTACACGGAGTCTGACGGCAGCATAAACAGCCAGATGGCAAAGGAGGTTCCTGTTTTTATACTTGCTCCGGGAACCTATACCGAAACAAGGCTCACCGTACGCTATAACGCGGTGATTTTAGGCGCAAACGCAGGCATTTCGCCAAATGCCGACATCGATCTGTCAACGGCTAATCCCAAAACGGGCTGGAATAAAAATACCCTACGTGGCAGCGAAACCGTGATTTCAAACGGTTTTTCCCGTTCGACACAGGTAAACAGCTCTCTGACAAATCAAAAATACGAGCAGGCCGCCTCAAACGAAACCGAATTTTCGCTTATAATCGACGGAGTCAAATTTTCGGCTGCGTCTAATTTTCTAACGCTTGCCGACACAACAGGTGCAAAAAAACGTACAATGTCAGTGACTGTGCAAAACAACGACATTGTCACTACAAACGCCTCTTTTTATATAGATGACTCTCAGTCGGCAAACAACGTAAACTGCTACGATTTTAAAAACATACGCAGTGACGGCACCAAGGTAAAAAGCTTTTTCGGTGCAAACGCCTCGCACGTTCGACTGGACGGGGTATATTTTGCCAACAGCTCCGGCTCCATTTCACAAAGCCAGCTTATCGCTCCGTATGAATTTTCTTTTCTTATGCAGAATTCGTATATGTACAAATGCTCGGCTGGCTACAATCTTAATTTCAGATATAAAGATTCAGAGCATAAAAGCAAGGTCACGCTAAACGGCAACCTGTTTTACGAGCATAACAGCGGAAGCTATGGTGCGCTTACATTTTACAGCACAAAATCTCACAAGGACTCAAGCTACGAGATAAACATACAAAACAATATCTTTATTGCCGACCAAAGCTATAATACCACAGCGAAAAACACTTTTCTGAACGGCAACACAAGCTATCAGCAGGGCGCATACGCCATGTATGTCAACCGCAACAGGGTTATTGGCTACACAAGCCTTTTCCCCAACATGCCCGACAATGTAACATACATAACAGCGGACTTTAACTATAACTATTTTGCGCCGTCATATAACAGTCATGCCGACGTATTGGGAACTACAAGCCAGTACTTTAGTACAACGCCCTATTCCGACCCTATTGACATTGACAACCTTGTATATTATGAAGACTTTGCCATGACCGTCTATGACGGCATGCTGGACGTATCCGGCGTCAGCTTTTATGAGGATGCGGACTATGTAAGCATTGACAACGATAATTCGCTTATCACGGCGTCATACACCTGTGGCACAAATATCCAAAACCCAGCGCTGTATTTTCGAGACAGTGCAGTAACCGCAGAATTTTTTTCTGACAGCAGCTGTGCTTCCCGCATAACATCAATTTCAGCACCGGCTCAAAACGCTGTCACAACGGTCTATGCAAAAGCCGTTAAGGGCTCCGCCTCAAAAGTGATTACTGTAAAGCTTTACGGTGAAAATGCTGTTGATGACTTTGCAAGCGGTTGGTCTGACCCAGAGGGTACTATACAAAATACGGCGTATCTTTTATCTCCTGAGACAGCGGACATGTCAAACGGCGCAGTTTTCAGACAGAGCTTTGACGGTAGAACGTATTCGTTTACCGTCGGACAGAACGCATTTGCAACGCTTGAAGAAATCTTTGCTGCCGCCGGCAGCGGTATACCTCAGATAATTCTGCCTTACGGCAGCTACGGTGAGCTTAACATCACCGCTCCTTGTCAGATTTACGGTGAAAATTATAAAAGCGCCGCCGCTGCCGGCAGCGGTACGGACGAGTGGGGAGCCGGACTTGCATGGAGCAGCGGGCAAACCTCAAAGGTTTCCGGAATTACTCTGTCCTGTGCAAACGTCACAATTTCCGGTGTCGAGCTTTGCGGCGCAGTTTCTGATCTTACAAGAACTCAAAACGGCAGCATCACTTTTAAAAACTCGCTGATAAACGCACAGGGCGCTGCGCAAAACGGATACAGACAGTTCAATGTCGGATGCCCGTCCGTGCAAAGCCTGCACAATGAATATATTCTTGACGGAGTTTACATTAAAAATATCCCGTCGGACGAAAACCAAAATAAAATACTGTTCGGCGGCGCGCTTCCCTCAAAGCTTTCAATTACCAACAGCTACAGTAACGGCGCTCTGACGCGGCTTTTTGACGCACACTGGAACAGCAGCCTGTATTCTGGTGACTGCGAAATTTTAATTTCCGACAGCCGGTTTAACGTAAGCTCTGCAAGCGGCGCGTTTTTAACAGATTCACGCGACGGCGTAACAGTCGGTGCTAACGCCATAGCCTACACCGTAAAAAACAGTGTGTTTGAAAGCATCGGTAATCAGATCGGCGCGCTTATCTCTCTGTCTCCTCAGGCATATACAAGTCTTACTATCGAGGACAATATCTTTATACACAAAACAGAGTCGCCGGTACTTTTTGAAATTAATTACAAAAACACCGAATACACCGGCAACGGCTTCTCTTTTAAAAACAATCGTATAGTAGGGTTTTCAAGCTATTTTGCCGCTGCAAACTACGACAGTACAAATACTTTTATTGACGTTTCCGAAAATTACTTTGCTCCGTACAGTGAAGATTTTATTATAGCTGACGACGGCATTTGCCCCACGGGCTTTGCGCTTTGCAGCGCATATTACGAAGACTATGCGCTGACAAAAATCAAAAATCCCGTAGAGGTGCTGTTCTCCGAAAAGGACGGGCTCATATTTGACAGCATAAACTCGGTACTGGAGCTGTTTGTCGAAAGCGGCAGACAAAAAATCGACTTTACCGACGGATATATAGATAATCTGTCCGACCTGATTATATCCGGTATATACCTGCTCGACGGCGAAACTGCTGATATGTCAGATATATCGCTTGACAATCTTATTACAACCGTAAAAGTTACAATCAGCGTTCCCGACAATCCTTACGTCTATACCACGTTTACTCTCAAAATCCATCGTAATGTGCCGGCGTTACTTTCCATACACGATATAATTGCGGACAGAGGAGTCATTGCATTTAACGAATATACGGGCGGCTACACACTGACCCTGCCGGAAACCTCTTCGGGCGCGGATATATCCGTAAAAACAGCTGATGGTACGTCTTCACAGCTCATGTACAACGGTCAATCCGTAACAAGGGCAGATGGGATTGAAAGCGGCACCGAAAAAAATTACATCATACGTGTTACGGACGGTACTCAGAGCATCGACTACACACTGCGCGTTGTTCGTCCTGCGTCCGCCGGTCTTACTCCCGATTATGACAGCTACCCCAACACCGCATATATTATAGACGCAGACTGGGCAAACACATCGTCCGGCAATGTAAGCTTTACCTTTAGGGGGGAGCAGTATACCCAGCCGTTTGACGGCAGCCGTCATTTTGCGGACTTTGATTCGGCATATGCGCACTGGCTCGGCACCGACCCCGATATTATTCATGATACGCCGGTATTTATATTTACCGAGGGCAGCTACGGCGCCATCAAGGTTTACTACCGCGCAATGATACTCGGAACAAATGCCGGCATAAATCCAAACGACCCGTCCGCTGACGTCTCAGAGCTTCTGCCGGGAGGCAGCATAGCCGAAAATACGGCATGGGACAGCGAGCACGAAACGGTATTCACCGACAGAATTTATCGCTCGACAAGAGTTTCGGGCAACGATGACCTATCGCTTGAAAAAAATGTTCAGGACGCGGAAAATGCCGCTGACGAGCGCATGGAGTTCTTTATTCTGATAGACGGTATAAAGCTTACGGGCAGCGGAAAACTCGGAGTAGACGATGTTGACGTGGGCTCAAGAACAGACAGCGATAACTCAATATCACTGAACGTGACCGGCAAGCGTTCAGACAACATGTACCTGCAGAATATAAAATCCGTAAACCAGACGGGACATCTTTACACGGCGCAGGACACCACCTTCAATTACAATTCACTGACTGTTAAAAATCTGCGCATGACCGGCTTCAACGGCTCTGCGCTCATAAGAAAATATCTTGATACACTTGTGTTTGACGGTGCATATATAGAAAATTCCAGCATGAGCGTAAGCATATTCGACGTTGACGCAAACATGAACATGCGCCACGACATGGACTATACAGTTAAAAACAGCTGCTTTACCGGAGGCGCTCTTACACGTGCCGTGCGTATACGCACAACACCGCTAACATCGGGTGATTATCAAAGCGGTAAACTTTCAATTTACAACAATGCGTTCTTAAACTGTGCAAGTGCGCAGTGGGGCATTATTTCAGTATCGGCACAGCTTCCCGATATTAACGTGACAATAGAGGATAATCTGTTCAGTCAGCAGGGCGGATACGAGGTGGACACTGCTATCGAAGGAAACAGCGCGTTTTTTACCAATCCGATGACAATGAACGTCCACCGCAACCGCTTTATAGGCATAACCTCCTATCTGCCCAATATGAACCAAGTTACGGACGAAAATCTTGCAAAGCTGAGCTTTGATTTTTCAGGCAATTACCTGTCAGACACTTTCACTTCAGTATCTGATAAAACCGGAAAAGCCCCCGAATACGTTTCAGGTCCCGACGGAAATACAGACCCGATAGGTGCGGTCACACTGCCGTATTACTGTGACTTTTCTTTAAATACTCTCAGCACCGACTTTGACGTCACAAATGCTCTGTTTGGCGGCGGAAAAACAATGCTTCAAATTCTCCCTGAAGAACAAAAGCTGAATGTAATGCTGACGGAAAATATAACGGGTGTACTCGAATTTATTACAAAGGGAAGCGGCGTTGACAAGGCACTGTATCCCTTTGACAGCAGCGTACCCGTAACAAGCATCAGCTATAAAGATGTAATGGCGGGAAATACCGAATACACTCTGAAGCTTTCCAAAAACGGTGCACAGCGTACTTACAGCGTCACGCTGGAGGCAAATGAAATCGGCTACTTTAAAGAAAGCTTTTCAGACCCGCTCGGACAAATTCAAAGCACCGCGTATCTTCTCAGCCCGGATATCGCCCTTTACAGCCAAAGGGACATTATAATACGCAGCTGGAAAGGCAGGTATTACAGATTCACCGTCGGTGAAAACGCATTCTCGGATATCGATGAAATAAACGCAGTGCGCTCAAACGGACATATTCAGATTATAATTCCCGATACAAAGATTGACGGCGAGCTTATAATCCCCGCGGATACCTCCGTATACGGCATAAATTATGATGTAAATCCCAATACTCCTGTATCGGATGACATCTCCTCCGACTGGACGCTGAGCGACGACTGGGGCACATACGGTCAGAGCGAAATAGATTCGATATCCATATCTCCCGACGCATCCGGCACAAATATCGAGATAAAAGGCATTACTCTGCGCGGACGATTTTACGATACTCTGCGCGGCGCCAGCAGCAAACAGACAAAAATAACGCTCGAAAACATCGTTATCGAGCATGAGGAAACTCTCGCTGCCAGCCCTTACGGATATTATTCTACCGTTTACACACTTACATTTTCCAACTTAAACAACGAGCAGGGTGGAAACAACACTGATATAGGTGTTATGAAAAACGTTCGTGTTGAAAAGGTAATGTGCAGCACCGAAATTTACGAAGGCAGAAACAGACTGCTTAACGAATATCTTCCGAGTGATTTTACGATAGACGGTCTATACTGTGACCTTGAAAAATCACAGGTAAGCCTGCTCGGCTGGTGGAAAATGAGTTCAAAACAAAGAGACGGCAGACTGTCGGTTAAAAACTGTAATCTGAGAAACGGTATTGATACATCAGCTGGAAATTATCTGTATTTCGAAGGCAGAAACCATGCAAACAACGGTCAGAGCCAAACAGCGCAGCTAAACATTACAGGCAACTGCTTTTACAACTTCCAGACCAAAGCCGCGGGATTTACCGTGTCTCCCTACGCTTACAGCGATATAAGCATACAAAACAATCTGTTTTTGAGCAGCACCGAAAAAACTGCGTCATTTATTGCCTTCAACGACACGGCCCAGCCAAACGAAATGCTGAAAATGAATATTTCGGGCAACAGATTTGTAGGCGTAGCAGGCGTAATTAATAACCCGTCAAACAACAGCGTGCTTGATTTGTCCGGAAACTATTACAATGTATATTCAGACAGCTTTATTACAGGCGCCGGTAGGAAAATACTGGGCGGCAGCAACACCGTCAACAACTGGCAATATCAAAATTATGCGCTTACAATACGTTCCGACGGACTGACAAGCTATAAGTTTTCAGATAAAATCAAGGTAAACAGCTCCGACAAAACACTGAAGCTGACGCTCGGCGCCGGAAAGAGCACCTTCTCGCTCAATGACTATATTATTCAAAGCGGCGGTAACTCGATCACTGTCAGCGGAGTCTCGGATATAACCGAAATCCCGGCGGTCAACGACGCCGTATACACCGTCAGCATTTCAAACAACACCTCTTCAGAACAGTGGGTTCTTGAAATTGACATAAACTCCGCCGATATGAGTGCGCTTTATACTGCGCTTGAGCGCGCGGCAGGTTTTGAAAGCGCAAGCGGTTACCGCGAGTACGCTTTAGAACGTATCAGGCTCGCTGCAAAAGACGGTGAATACATAATTCACAGCGATAAAGCAGACAAGACACAGGCAGACAACGCAGCTCAGAAAATAAACCTTGCGGCGGATATCGCTCAAAAGCTGCTCGAGCTTGACAGTCTTACTGAAAGTGCGAGTGAAATCGATACAACAAGCTGCTCTCAGCATCAGATAACGGAACTGAACGCGGCAATTAATTCAGCCGTAAAAACCGCAGAAAGAACGCAAAGCACACTGACGGAAATCAATGCCGCATACAACGCGCTGCAGGATGCAATAGATAAAATCACTCTGGAAGCGGAGAATTACGGTCAAATCCTAAAAAATGCCGAAATTATAAAAAACAGCGAGGAGTTTGAATATTACACCGAGGTTTCGGCGGAGAATTTCCTTGAAAAGTACGAAACCGCAAAAACGTTTTACGGCGAAAACAATTTAAGTACCTACAGCCTGAAATCAGCAGTTACTCTGCGCGCGGAAAACATTACCGAGGCGATGCAGGAGTTGGTTGAAGCAATGGATAATCTGACGCCTGACACCGAAAGGATGCTCAGTGCAATAGCGGATGCACAGAAGATAAAAAACAGCGACCACAGGTACACAGCAGCATCATACAAAGTGCTGACGGACAAAATCGACGAGGTCAAAGCAATAATTTCCCCGAATGCAAGACAAATAATGCAGGCATGCACAGAGCTTGAAAGTGCAGTAAACGGACTTATAGACCAGAGTGAATTCAACACCGTACTCAAACGCACAAAACAGATAAGCAACGACAGTAACTTATACTGCACTCCCACATTTGACGCACTGCTGACAGCGATATCAAACGCTGAAGCGGCGGCAGAATTGTTTGAAAGCGCCGCCGATGTATCAGCCGCCGTAAATATGCTGACAAATGCGGAAAATGCACTGAAAAAACACAGTTTCGGTGAATATGTTTCCAACAATGACGCGGACTGCGAGAATAACGGAACCGAAACTGCACACTGTACCACATACGGCTGTACGTATACGGACACAAGAATTAAGGAGAATTCTGCGCTCGGTCACAATTGGGATAACGGAACGGTAACAAAAACGCCGACCTGTTCGCAAGAGGGTGAGCTGTTGTTTACCTGCCGTAATGACAGTTCTCATACAAGGACTGAGACAATTCCTATTGACGCCGATGAACACGCATGGGACAACGGAGTAATTACAAAAGAACCCACATGCTCGGCACAGGGCGAAAAGCTCTTTACATGCAAAAACGACAGTTCCCATACAAAAGTCGAGGCTATTCCCGTAAACCCGGACGCACATAAATGGAGCGAATTTATTTACAATAACGACGCCACCGAGGAAGCAGACGGAACAGAGACAAGAAAGTGCGAATACTGCGGTAAAGAAGAGACGAGGATCGCGCAGGGCACAAAGCTCGACCCAACACCCGAGCCTGAACCTAATCCCGATCCTGATAAGGAACTTACAGACAGTTCAAAACAGTTCAGTGACGTTGAAAACGGCAGATGGTACAAGAGCTACATTGATTATGTAGCAACATACAAGCTGATGAACGGAACTGATGAAACGGTATTTGCACCGGCAATGACGCTCACAAGAGCCATGTTTGTCCAAATTCTCGCAAACATGAGCGGAGTAGACACGGAAAATCGTGAAGTTGAAACAGCGTTTAGCGATGTACCATCCGGTAAGTGGTATACACCGGCTGTCAAATGGGCTTTTGAAAACGGAATTGTTGACGGCACGGACAGCGATAAATTTTCACCCAATGATAATGTACAGCGACAGCAGATTTGCACAATGATTGTAAGGTATGCAAAATTTGCGGGTATTGTGCTTGATGAACGGGTTGAAAAGAAAGCCTTTAATGACGAAAGCAGAATTCAAAACTACGCCAAAGAGGCGGTTGAAATCTGCCAGAGGGCCGGAATAATAGACGGCATGGACGAACACAACTTTGCACCGCGGGATTATGCTACGCGCGCGCAGGTTGCAACAATTATTACAAGATTTCATCAGAGTTTTGTAAAACAATAAAATATCCCCGGGCAAAGCAGCCCGGGGATTATTTTATTTTTAACAATTATCAACAATCAATTACAGAGGCTTTATCCTTTTGAGTTAATATTAAGTTTACTGAAATTAAGTATATCATACATCAATTACCTCCCTAGTTATAATGGGTTTGGCATAGTATACTATGGGACTTTGCTCCAATATCCTTATAGCCTCAATTACAGAGCCTTTATCCTTTTGGGTTAATATTAATCTTACTGAAATGCGGTTATTGATTTCGGGATAATACGAACCGACTCTAATTTCTTCTATATCCACACCCGGAAAATCCGCCGCAGTATACTCTTGCCGAGCTGCACTCTGCGCACGTGTAAGATATACCAACACCTTTCCTTCATCAAAATCGTCGTCAATTGTCACTTTACACGGCGGCGCCTTTTCCTCAGTTATAGTCACCCAAGACTCGGGACCGGTCGTCGGCTTTGAATCGTCGGCGGGCGCATCCGTTTCTGCTTCTTCTTTCTCTGTATTTTCTGAATTATCGTTTGCGTCCTCAACATTATCCTTATCTTTTTGCTCTGTTGTTTCTGTATCTTTTTTATTTTCTGTATCTTTTTTATTTTCTGTATTTATATCATTCTTATTATCATCTGCATTTTCTGCAGGCTTATCTTCAGTCTTTTCTTTATCTGTTTTGTCTTCCGGCTCGTCCGCCGCGTCGCCGCTGCTCTGCGCCGGAATATCTGCTCTTACATCTTCCGGCGGACGGCGTTTGCAGGATGCTACGCAGAGTAACATAACACACATCAGTATTAAAGATATTATTTTTTTCATATAGCTTCCTCCTTTATATATTTTCTTCATAATATCATAATTTTCCCATAAATGCCACAATATTATCAAATATATTTATTTTTTGTAAAATTTATGCAAATCAGCAAAACCGTTCTTGTATAATATCCTAAATTTTCCAGTATTACATTACGTTAAGGTACATATAATTTGGCAAAACAAAAAACAGACCTTAAATTAAGGTCTGTTTTTATAAAATTTTTTCGATTTACCGATAAGAATTATCCGAATATCGTCAGCAAAAATCCCGCTGCAACAGCAGAGCCGATAACACCGGCAACATTTGGACCCATAGCGTGCATTAGCAGGAAGTTGGAGGGATTTGCCTTTTGACCCTCAACCTGCGAAACACGCGCCGCCATCGGAACAGCGGAAACGCCTGCGGAACCGATAAGCGGATTGATTTTTCCGCCGGAGAGCTTGCACATAATTTTGCCGAGCAAAAGACCGCCGACAGTAGAAAATGCAAACGCAATCAGACCCAGACCGATAATTTTGAGTGTATTCCAGGAAAGGAAATTCGCGCCGACAGTTGTAGCCCCGACAGAAATCCCGAGGAAAATCGTAACAATATTCATAAGTGCATTCTGCGCAGTGTCCGAAAGACGTTCGGTAACTCCGCATTCACGGAACAGATTTCCGAGCATAAGACAACCAAGCAGCGGAGCGACCGACGGTAAGAGCAGAACAGTAAATATAGTAACAACTATCGGAAAAACTATTTTTTCACGCTTTGAAACAGGACGGAGCTGCTCCATCTTGATTTCACGTTCTTCCTTAGTTGTTATAAGCCGCATCAGCGGAGGCTGAATAAGCGGGATAAGCGCCATGTAGCTGTACGCCGCAATCGCTATCGCGCCCAAAAGCGCAGGTGCAAGCATTGACGTTAGGAATATCGCGGTAGGTCCGTCCGCACCTCCGATAATACCGATAGACGCCGCCTCCGGTCCCGAAAAGCCGAGAAAAATTGCAAGAAGCATCGCGCAGTAAACGCCAAACTGTGCCGCAGCGCCCAAAAGAAACGATTTTGGATTTGAAAGCATCGGACCGAAATCGGTCATAGCACCTACGCCCAGGAATATCAGCGACGGATAAATACCCGCCTTGACGCCGATATACAATATATCAAGAAATCCGCCGTTTGCCAGAATATGACCGTAGCTGTGATAGAATTCTGAACCCTCATCCATAAACTGCTCCCACAGAGCAGGATTGTATATTGCCGTAGCACCGTCAGGCGTCGGCAGATTGGTAAGCAGCATTCCGAAAGCAATTCCGACAAGCAGCAGTGGCTCAAACTTTTTTACAATACCCAAATACAGGAGCACGCAGGCAAGCACAATCATAACTGCCGACTGCCAGGTCATATTTGAGAAACCGGAGCTTTCCCAGATGCCCTGTAAGGTTTCAACTATAATATTCACTTGTCTTTACCCCCCTATGCGAGATACACAAGTGCAGCGCCGCTCTCGACAGACTGTCCTTTGGAGACGGCAACAGAGGTGACTGTACCGTCAGAGGGCGCCATTATCTCATTTTCCATTTTCATGGCCTCAATGACAACAAGCACCTGACCTGCTTTCACAGTCTGTCCGTTTGACACATTTACGCTAAGTATCGTACCGGGAAGCGGAGCGTTTACAGGCGTGCCGCTTCCTGCCGGAGCAGAAGCAGCAGGCGCGGGTGCAGACTCCGCAGACGCCACAGGTGCAGCCGGAGCCGGTGCAGAGGCGGCAGGCGCGACGGGTGCAGCCGGAGCCGGTGCAGGGGCGGCAGGAGCGACGGGTGCAGCCGCTCGCTCATCCAAAACAATTGCTTTGCCCTCTTCTACCTCAATTTCATATGTCTTGCCGTTTAATGTAACTTCGTATTTCATGTTATTTTACCTCTCTGACAGAAATAAATCTCAGATTATCAAGCGGCTTATTAAGCTTGTGTGCAACAATTGCCATAAGCACCGCCGCAGTCTTGTCGTCAATGCCGTGCAGCTTAACGCCGGTATAATTATCCTCTGTCCGCTCAGCCTCGGATGCTGCCACAACAGTCTCGGGTGCCGCCGAAACAGCTTCAGGCTCGTCGGCAGGAGCTGTTTTCCCGCCGAATAACTTAGAAATGAGTGCTATAATACCCATCAGAACAATAAGAACCACAAAGACCGTAGCAAATCCTACAAGTGCGATAATCAGTGCGTCGGTGATAGAAGGATTTTCGTAAGAACTCATAAAACAGCCCCCTAATCAATACGCTTTATAGAGTAAACTACCGTGTTTTCCTCTAACTTGCGGCGTTGTTCAAAGAATTTTTCCGCGACCTGCGGGAACGCGATGTAGGAAAGCACATCCTCATCGCTTTTTGCGATATCGCCGAGCTTTGCCTTGGTTGCCTCAAACTCGTCAGCAAGGTCATCTGCGGGACGATGTGTTATAGGCTTTTCGTCGCCCAAAACCTTTTTAGCGATTTCGGCATTGATTTCACCGGGAGCACGACCGTACTCACCGCGGACATACGCCTTAACCTCTTTGCCTATACTCTTATAGCGCTCACCCAGCAGAACATTCTGCGCAGCCTGAACACCAACCATCTGGCTCATCGGCGTTACAAGCGGAGGATATCCAAGCTCCGCACGAACCTTGGGCACCTCTGCCAAAACATCTTCAAACTTATCCATTGCATTCTGCATCTTAAGCTGTGAAACCAGATTGGAAAGCATACCGCCAGGAACCTTATAATCAAGGCATGCGGTATCCGTCGCCATCATCAGCGGATCAAGCGTTCCGTTTTGCAGATACTCGTTTCTGATAGGTGCGAAATAGGAGTTAACCTTTGAGAGAATTTTATCGTCAAGAGATACCTCGTAGCCCAAATCGCGCAGGGCATACGCCAAAGTCTCAGTTGCAGGCTGCGAAGTACCGCCGGAAAAGCAGGAAGTAGCGGTATCAATCACATCGGCGCCGGCCTCAACCGCCTTGAGGTAGGTCATAAACGCAAGACCCGCCGTGCAGTGGGTATGAACGACAACAGGCACTTTTATATTCTCCTTGAGCGCCTTTACAAGGTCATACGCCTCCTTAGGCGACATAACGCCCGCCATATCCTTGATACAGACAGATGCAACGCCCATGTTTTCCATTTCTTTTGCAAGCTTTACATAGCTTTCAAGATTATGAACGGGGCTTGTGGTGTAGGAGATGGCGCCGGAAGCATGAGCGCCGTGCTTTATCGTTTCCTCAACGGCAACACGTATATTCCGTACATCGTTAAGCGCATCAAAAATACGAATAATATCAATTCCGTTCTTAACGGACAGCTCAACGAATTTTCTTACAACATCGTCGGGATAATGCTTATAACCCAATAGATTTTGTCCGCGAAGCAGCATCTGAAGCTTAGTGTCGGGCATTGCCTCTCTGATTTTTCTCAGCCTCTCCCACGGATCTTCGTTAAGAAAACGCAGACAGCTGTCAAAGGTAGCACCGCCCCAACACTCGACAGAGTAGTACCCTGCCTTATTCATGTCGGACAAAACAGGCGCAAATTTTTCAAACGGCAGACGCGTTGCAATCAATGACTGATTTGCGTCACGCAGCACCGTTTCGGTAAAATTCACCTTCATTATTGTCATCTCCTTAATTTAATTCCAAATTTTTCGTCATTATATAGTTTATCACAAAAAAGTCAAATGTCAACGGATTTTTCGAGAAAAAACCAGATACATACCCGCAACACAGGCGGCAATAATACACAGCACCGAAGATATGGGCAAAGCCTGCGTTAAATAGCCCAAAGCTAAAAACCCGAGCGGCAGCGCACCTGTTGTCACGATAGTATAAATTCCCATTGCGCCCGCAATGGAATTCTCATCGTTTTCCTCCTGAATCTTTGTGAGCGCGGAGGTGAAAAACAGATAATCGGACAGCCCGTAGATAAGAACTACGGGGCAGATAATATAAACGCTTTCCGAAAATGAGAGTATTCCCGCCGAAACCGCAATGCCGAGCGCCGCCCAGATAAATCTTTTCTTTCCGGACATAATATAAGCACCGATAACGGCACCCACGCCTATTAGTGCCATAAACACCGAAAACCATATGCGTAAAAGTTCGAGCTTTTCCGAAATCCCGGTGAATATCAGGTTATATGCCGTTCCGACAAGCGATACCGTAAACACTACCGCAAGCAGAGGAATGCTTAGGTTCATTTTTCCCTTTTTGACTTTGCTGCAGGCTTTTTGTGTATTTATCTTTATTCCCCACAGTAAAAACAGAGACGGAATATAGCTAAACGCGTTTGCAATAAATGCCGCTCGGTAGGAAAGCGCGGTATACAGCACACCCGAAATAATAGGTCCTGCGGCGCGCGACAGCGACATGGCAAGGCTCAGCGCCGCGACGCCGGACGGCAGTGCATTTTCTTCACACATAAGCTTTGGCATAGAGCTTGCCGCCGGGGTCTGAAACGCACGGACGGTACCCCACAGCGCGCCAAAGACTAAAAAGCCCCAAAACGGCATGTCTCTTAAAAAAATAAGCGCCGACGACATTGCAAGCAGCATTATTTCGGTAGTGATTAGCATACTCTTTGCGGGAATTCTGTTGGTAAGCCTTCCCGCAAAATACGAAAACAAAAACACAGGAGCGTAAGACACGCACAAAAAAACACCGAGCGACATGCGGCTGCCCGTCATCTCGGTTATAAGCGCGCTGAGCGCCACGTTTTGTATATACCCGCCGGACTGTGACAAAAGCTGGGATGACAACAGCCGTACAAAGCTTTTATTCTCAACCGCGGGATATTTTTTTACAAAAAAATTGTCCATACTTAAAGTATGGACAATTTACCGCTAAAATATCATCAGAGATTTTACTGCTAACCGTCTATGAAGTCCCAGAAAGGTTTAAATTTATCCGTCACGTAAAACCGGTTATTGTGCTTAATCCCGGAATCATTTGTCTTTGAAATACCGAAAATACTTGAGCTATGACTGCTGTCATAAAACCTTATTAAACAGGTCCATCCGGCAGCCGGCTCAACAGCGAAGGAAGACGTAAACTCGATTTTATTTATGTATTCTACCGCACGCACAACGTCCGCCTTATCGGTAATCGCTCTTATCTTCGGTATTTTCCCGTTTTCATCCGCAACCTGTGCTACTACCTCTATCTTAACATATCTGTCGGGGTCAAGATTAAACCTATACGAGGCGTTTTGAACCGCTTCGTACAATCTGCACAAAATCGCTGCGGCCTCTGCGCGCGTCACGGCGGCATGCGGTGCAAATTTGTCATTTCCCACGCCCTTCAAAATACCGCAAAGACGAAGGGCATTGACAGCCTCGATTGCATACTTTGACGGAGTATCCGTAAACTCCGGCACGGGATTTTCTGCCTGCGGCACGGAAATCAAAATAAATTTGTTATTGAGATACCTGTAAATAAACGCCGCTATTTGCTGACGGGTAACATACTGACCGAGACCAAAGGTATTTTTATCAACTCCGCGAACTATATCCATGTCATACGCCCAAAGTAAGGCATATGAATACCATCTTTTTTCGCTTTTAATATCGTCAAAAGGCAAGCTGTTAGAATATTTGCAGGATACCTCTGTCATTCTTTCAAGCGCGGTGACAAACATTTCCCTCGTCATGGGAAGCTCAGGCTCAAAGCGCTTGTATGGCACGCCGTTCATGATGCCAAGCTCATACGCTTTTATTACCTCCTCATAGTACCACTTGTCACTGCTTATATCCATGTACGGATTTTCGGACGGCTCATTTGCATATACAAGCGAAGACTGCATCATAATAACCGCCAGAATGCAACAGAACACACATTTTAAATATTTCAATTAAATCACCTGCCGTCAATAATAAAATTGTATACCCACAGCACTCTCAGGATAACAATTTCCAAAAGGTGCGGACAAATACCCACGCTATATAGCCATACCGCCGTCCACCGACAGCGTCTGACCCGTAATATATCCGTGCCGTGCAAGGAAAAACACCGCACGTGCCACCTCCAGCCCGTCGCCCAGTCTGCCGAGCGGAATTTTCTCGCACAAATCCGCCTCGCAAAGTCCGTTCAGCATTTTTGACCGTATGCACCCCGGAGCAACGCAGTTGACCGTTATTTTGTCCGGCGCAAGCTCCTTTGCAAGGGATTTGGTAAAACCTATCATTCCTGCCTTGGCACTGCTGTACAGCACCTCGCACGACGCACCGGTAACGCCCCAGACGGACGACACATTGACAACTGCACCGGTGCGCCGCCGCAGCATCTGGGGAATAATCAGTCTTGTTAAATCGATATGAGCGGAAAGATTTAAGGATATAAGTCTATGTGTATCGGCTTCCTTCGTGTCAAGAAAAGCACTGATTTTAGCGGCACCCGCATTATTGACAAGAACATCGGTTCCGCCCATATCCTCCGCCGCGTCTGCAAGAGCCTGTCTGCCCTCACGCGTTTGTATATCCGCATGTACCGGCACAATCTTCACCGGAAAATCAGACAGCATGCTCTTAACGCCGAGGGCTGACTCTTCATCGGAATTATACCCTAAAACAATATCATAATTTAACCGCGCCGCCTCATAGGCACACATTGAACCGATTGCACCCGAACCGCCCGTTATCAAAGTCAGCATATTTAATCCGTCCTTTTTATTTTTACACATCTATTTTATTTTAATTCAAACTGAAATTCAATGCTTTATTGAAATTTTATCTTTGTTTATATATAATATGTAGCAAGAGGTAAAAACTATGGATGAAAGCATAAAGTCACTGCCGGGCGTAGGCGACGCGCGCGCAAAATATTTTGAAAAGCTGAAAATACATACCGTTTCCGAGCTTTTAAGACTGTATCCGCGCAGGTATGACGACCTTGGCAATATAATTGACATTGCAGACGCCGGCTCACACCGCGGCGAAAAAGTAACGATGTACGCTAAAGTATGCGGCGTCATTACCGAAAAGAGGCTGAGCGGCGGCAGGCTTTTAACAATTGTGCCCGTTTCTGATGAAAGCGGCGCGACAAACCTTTCCTATTTTAATAATAAATTTATAAAAAACAGTCTAAAACCCGGTGGGCGGTATCTTTTTTACGGCAAAATTGCGCAGAACGGACCTCCGATTATTTACAACCCGGAGCATTACCGACATCTGCCCGAAAACAGAAGACTGCTGCCCGTGTATCCGCTGACATCGGGCATTTCGCAGAGCTTTATGCGCAAAACAGTAGCTAAGGCTCTGAGCAGAACATATTTTACCGAAACCCTTCCGCCTGAAATCATCTCGGAATACGGGCTTATATCTCTTGACAATTCAATAAAAAAAATACATGCGCCGCGAAATTCAAGCGATATTTTTGACGCAAAATACAGACTGATTTTCGAGGAACTGTTATATTTCAGTCTCGGTCTGCAAACAATGAAAAACAGAGACAGGTCGCCCGCCGCCGCAGTTATACCGCAGAATATACCACAGGAATTTCTGAATGCTCACGGCTTTTTGCCGACAGACGCACAAAACCGTGCGCTGAAGGATATTTACCGCGATTTACAAAGCGGGTACTCTATGCACCGACTTTTACAGGGTGACGTCGGCTCGGGCAAAACGCTTGTTGCCGGTCAGTGCGCCTTTGCCGTAATCAGAGCGGGAGCTCAGGCTGCCGTAATGGCGCCGACCGAGGTCCTTGCAAACCAGCATTTCAGGTATTTTGAAAAAATGATGGCGCCGCTGGGCATAACCTGCGCGCTGCTCACGTCCTCAGTCGGCGCATCACAAAAACGGGAAATCAAAATCAGGCTGAAAAGGGGAGATATTCAGCTTGTAATCGGAACACACGCCGTTTTACAAAAGGACGTGGCGTTTGCAAATTTAGGTCTTGTAATCACTGACGAACAACACCGTTTCGGCGTTATGCAGCGAACAGAGCTTGCGCAAAAGGGCAGGGGAGCGCACATACTCGTTATGAGCGCCACGCCCATACCGCGTACACTTGCGCTTATGCTGTGGGGTGACCTTGATCTGTCTGTCATTGACGCGCTGCCTGCCGGCCGACAGCAAATAAAAACCTATCTTGTAAACTCGTCATACAGCGCACGGCTGATGAAATTTATTAAAAAGAATATTGACGACGGAGGTCAGGTATACTATGTCTGCCCGGCGGTTGAGGAGGATGCGGAAAACGAGACTTATCTTACCGCAGCCAAAACAAAAAAGGATGAGCTTTCCGCCGTTTTCGGAAAAGACAGTGTAGGGCTTGTTTACGGCAAGATGAAAAGTGCGGACAAGGACCGTGCCATGCAGCTGTTTTACGACGGGAAAATAAAGGTGCTGGTATCAACAACCGTAATAGAGGTGGGCGTAAACGTACCCAACGCAACGCTTATGATCATTGACGGAGCGGACAGATTCGGTCTTTCTCAGTTGCATCAGCTGAGAGGAAGGGTAGGGCGCGGCAGCCGCGCGTCATACTGCGTACTGATAAACGACAGTGAAAGCGAGACCGCCGCGCAGCGCCTGATCTTTTTTGCAAAAACGACCGACGGCTTTGAAATTGCAAAAAAAGATTTGTCACTGCGCGGTCCAGGTAATTTTTTCGGCTCTCAACAGCACGGTTTGCCGCGCATGCGCATCGCCGATCTTGCCGAAGACACCGAAACCGTGCGCCATGCATCCGAGTGCGCAAAGAGAATTTTAACTGAAGATCCCGGACTGAAAAACCATCCTGAAATACTCTCTAACGTGACAAAACTGTTTGAGGCTTACAGCCTTGACTGACTCAGGTGAAATTTTCTTTTTTCGCTATATTTTACATCGTATTAAATTCGTTTAACCGCCCAAACTACTATTGAAACCTGAAAGAGGAGGTGAAAACGAATGAACAACGAAATCAAAAAGAATGCCAAAAGTGCTCTTGATAAAATGAAGTTTGAAGTAGCTCGTGAAATCGGTGTCGATTTGAAAGAGGGTTACAATGGCAATATCACTGCAGCTCAGGCCGGTTCCGTAGGTGGTAACATGGTTAAGAAGCTTATCGAGAGAGGCGAGCAGTCACTCTAAGCCATACTCTTTAAAAACGACGCATAAAGCGGTATATTTTATCGCCGCGTATAAATGAAAGCAATACCGCACAAATTGTGCGGTATTGCTTTTTATCAGTTTACATCAAAAACGGTATCGTCAGTCATATTGCCGATAGCGTCCATAATCTCCGAAAGCTTTGCAAGCTGCTCTTCTGTCAGATTAACCTGTGCGGTATCCGAACGGACAAAGCCGTGCTTTAAGCTCACACCGTAAATACAGCCGCCCTCCGTATAAACACGGTACTCCGGCTCACATTCGCAGATTTCATCTTTATAATCAAGATACCGCAGCATGTCGGTAATCGCTATCGAATTTGTGCTCATAAACGACCTTTTCCATAGCATTTCAACGTCCGGCTTATATTCAACCGTCGTATAGGTATTGCCGCAGTAGCCCTCCTGCACGTGTTCAATAACATTATTTCCGTCAAACGGCGTATGCTCATGCGTATTTTCGGTACTTTTTGCGGCCGTCGGCAAACCCCTGCCCTCATCAGCTGCCGTAACCCCGCCGCTCTTACATGAATAAAGCGCAAGCACCGCAAAGGCTGCCAGAAGAAATAGAATCAGTTGTCTCACAGTGCGTTCCATTTATTTTCCTCCCTTTATAATTTTACATATATTACACATGAGAAGAGCAAAACGCTGCATTTTTCACAAAGAAATTTTAAATTCAGCAAATCCGACATAAAACTTTTCGGGATTTTGTGCAGTTTTTCAGCACAGCCGCACGGTGATTTCTCCAGAGCGCAGTATTTTCTCATTACCGTTGTCATCACAGACGACAAGCCCGCCGCCGGCGTCAACATCCACTGCGTGAGCTACATGGGCCTTGCCGTCGGCGTAATACGTTATATCCCGCCCCAGCACAAGCATACGCTCACGATAAGTTTCAAAATATGATCTGTCCTCCAAGTCCTGCGTCATCTGCGTCAGGTTATCGGAAATCTGAGCGATAAGCATATTCCGGGTAACACCGCCCCCGACATTCAGCGAACAGGCGGTTTTGGCTATGTCATTCGGAAAAAAGTCCGTTGAAAAGTTAATGCCGATTCCGATGACAACGTGCGATACAATTCCTGTTTCATAATTGGACACGGCCTCCGTAAGTATTCCGCACAACTTTTTATTGTCAAGATAAATATCATTTACCCACTTAATCATTGCATGCACGCCCAGCAGCTTTTCAATCGCGCGCACTACCGCAACAGAAGCAGCCGCAGTCACCGATACCGCATTTGCGACCTCGGTATTGGGAGAAAATACATAACTCATATACACTCCCTTCCCGTAGGGAGAATAAAACGAGCGTCCCAGCCTGCCGCGCCCTGCCGTCTGCTCCTCAGCCGCAAAAACAGCGCGTTCGCACTCATTTTCGGCAAGGTACTGCTTTGCGCGAACATTTGTGGAATCGGTCGTTTTGTAAATAAAAACAGGAATTTTTGACTGCATATTGACGCCGACGCCCTCGGCTGAAATTATATCACATTCCGACGCTATGCGATATCCCTTATTCGTAGCGGAAAGAATATCGTACCCTTCTGCACGCAGCGCATTTATCGCCTTCCAGACAGAATTTCGGGATACGCCCGTCTTTTCCGCCATAAGCTCGCCGGAAATATCACTTTCACGGTTTTGCTCCAGTATCTCAAGCACCGTCGATCTGACTGACATAAATTTACCAATCCTCCGTTTTCTATAAATACTGCACCTTACAAAAGAGGCGCTGCAAGACGCAGTATACAGTCTATTCCGCGCGTCACGGCAAACCTGTCCTGACTGTATTTCTCCGTAACCTCGCGGCACTGTGCAAAGGTGTCTTCAAAATCCCGAAGAATGTCATTCACAGCCTGACAGCCGTGTATCAGAACGCCGTTTTCAAAATGATGATACAGACTTCTGTAATCAAGATTTATCGTCCCTACTGCCGCAGTTTTCCCGTCCGTCAGCATCTGCTTTGCATGCATGAATCCCGGCGTATATTCAAAAATGCGCACCCCCGCCCCGGCAAGCGCGGGATAGTAGGAGCGCGTCACCCTGTAAATCAGCTTTTTGTCGGGAATGCCGGGCGTGATTATACGCACATCAACACCGCGCTGCGCCGCAAGCGTGAGCTCCCTGTTCATCTCGTCGCTGATTATAAGATACGGCGTCGTTATATAAATATAATGAGCGGCGCTCTTTATAAGATTTAAGTATACATTCTCTCCAACACAGCTGTTATCAAGCGGACTGTCGGCATACGGCTGCACAAATCCGTCCTGTACATGACACGTATGCGACCGAAAATACTTTTTAAAATGCTCGACATGATTTTCAGTACAGTTCCACATTTCAAGAAACATCGCAAGCAGGCTGTCAACCGCGTTTCCCTCCAGCCGAAGTCCCGTATCCTTCCATCTGCCGTACGGATGAGTGATATTAAAATATTCATCCGCAAGATTATAGCCGCCGGTAAATGCGACCTTACCGTCTATAACCGTTATTTTCCTGTGGTCCCGGTTGTTCATGAATATCTGAAGCACCGGCAGCACGGGATTGAACACCTTACAGCTGATTCCGCTCTGTCGCATTTTTTTGACAAATCCGAAATTTACAAAACCGATACTGCCGACATCGTCATACAGCAGCCTGACCTCAACTCCGTCTGCCGCCTTTTGAGCCAAAAGCTCAAAAAGCCTTGAAAATGACTCCATATCCTCAACGGCGTGATATTCCATGAAAATATACTCTTTTGCACGTGCAATATCGCAAAGCTGTGCCTCAAAGCCATCGGCAGCCTGAGAGAAAAACCTAACGGCGGTTCCGTTATAGACGGGAAAGCTCTCCCTGTCCGACAGATACCGAAACTGATTTGCGGTATAATAATCGCGCCGCGACAACTCCTCAAGCACCCCGCCGTCGTCACAGAGTCCCGAAAACAGCGCACAGTGAAGCGCTGAAAACTTGCGGCGGATATATGCCGTTGCATGTTTGTTGCCGAAAAGAAAATAAAAGCTTATTCCCATAACGGGAAATACCAGAATAAGAATTATCCAAAGCGTTTTAAAGGCAGAATTTGTGCGTTTACTGTAAATCTTAAGCACCAGCAACAGCGCAATAAGACTACTGCACAGAGAAATAACAGTCGAATATTTGTTCAGCTTTACAATAAGATAAACAAGCCAAACAACCTGCGCGATAATTGCAAGCGCAGCCAGCGCTACGCGGCCGACGCTGTTTTTTACATTTCCTTTTTGTTCAGAGCGCATTTTTACAATCCCCGTTTTCAAAACCGGCTGTAATACCGGCAATAAAACTTTCGAATTTTTTCATCATAAATATTTTTTCAGCACATCTTGTTTTGCAGCATTGACAGTTGCAAGTTTTGCATCGAGCTTTGCGATTTCAATATTTATTTTTTCTGCTTCCGCTATAAACTCATCCTGTGTCTTTTTATCAGGCAGCGTTAACCTCAAAGCCCTTACGCGGTCAACAGACGCACGGTTTGAACGTGTAAACCTCTGACGCTTGCCTTCTGCCTTGAGAGCAAAAGCAACATAATGTGCGTTTATCCTGTCAGATAAAACACGCAAAGTTCCGCAGTGATCCGTCGGATAAAACGGAGTTTCCTTCGGGATATAGCTTACATCCCAATCGCCGTCAATTCCCCAAATAACGGTACCGACAGAATAATTATCAAATATAGCATCCTTAATATATCCAAAAGGCTCATTTACATTGGCACTGTAAATAGGTATTCCAGTATCTTTAATTTGCTTTTTCAAAACACGCTTTCCGATACCAAGTACAAATAAATCCTCAGAATCAAGCCTTACTGTCTTACCACCCAATGATTCAATGTCGGCAAAAAATCTATCAATGTTTGCTCGATGTTTTTCAATAGCAATACAGGTATTGTTATATTCCTCTTCCATCACGTCGCACTCGTCAATAATTTTTTGCTGGATATCAAGCGGCGGAACAGGAACAAGCGCCTGTTTCAAATATTTAAAATGTCTTTCATATTTATCTTTGTTTTCAATTTCAATTTCCGGCAGCACATAATACATATATTTCGGAAGGACGGTGCTTTTAAATTTCAAAAGCTGTGTATTATCCGCACCTCTTACAAACGGAAAATCAATATACTTAAAACAACAAGTATGGTCGCCAAACAATATAACCGGCAAATCTACTATAGGCCGGCTTGTTTCAACATAGCCGCTTATTAACGAATCCGTATTTTGAGAAACGACCGGAATACTCCCGCTTTGATGAATATCTGTATTTGCTGTCTTAGTAGTATTTCCGACGACATCCAACAATAATGTTCCCAAAGGTGCAAGTGCGTGTTTGCTTTGAAGTTTGTTTTTCACGGCAGTCTTAATCGCCTTATTAAATTCAATTCGTGAAAAATCAATCATATCACGCAAGTTTGCATAGCGATAATATTCTTCATGACTTGACAGTTCTCTCAGCTTCCCTGCAAACGAATCCCGTATCATTCCTGAAAGAGTATTATCTGCAAAACGGTCGTCATCGTCATAAAGCATTCCTCCGGGCTTATTGATGACAATACCCTCATTGCCCTTACGGTTGCTCCAGTCATATCCGAGAAATGCTTTTTGTTTCGCATTATCCGAAGGCGCAGTAATAATCAAAACCGTCTGCTTGTAAACCATTGCAAAATACATCAGCTTTTCCTTTTCTTTCTCCTTAACAAAAGCGTAGAAGCGCCGATTCATCCATTCTGCCTGTTCTTTTGCTCTCATATTCTTAAATGTCTTCTGTTTTTTCTTGGCTTTTACATCCGTGAGCTCCTCAAACGCAGCGATATAATTTTTCAAATATTTATCATTTGTAAAATAGCTGTACGGCTGTGATTCTTTGATTAACGCACCGTAAAACTTCCTGTCACACTCAATTTGTGCAAGGTAAGTATCATATATTTCCGCGTCTTCCCAATTTGCAAGAGGTTTGCCGGAAAGAACAGCCTCTGCGCTGTCTTCCACTAATTTAAATCGCACAGGCGTCTCATCAAGCTTTTGCAAAAATAGAATAACAGTGTTAGTTCCCGTCGCACCGAATGTTTTACTGCCGAAACAAGTAATTGCACGAATACAGAAATGCTGTAAAAGTTCCTCACGAGCTCCTGTATAACTATTAGAATCGTTGCTTAATATTGATGAGGGCAAAATAACCGCTGCAATACCGTTAGGTTTGAGCAGTTGTGAAATACGCTCAGCAAAAAGCGTCTCAATTTCAGAGCCGTCATTTGTAATTTTATTAAGCAGCCTAAAATTATTATCCCTAAGCTTTAAATGGCTCTTAAACGCCTTAACTGCGTAAGGCGGATTGGCAACAAGAATATCAAAACTACCCGGTACAATTCCTTTATCAGAATAATTTTCAAGACCGTCTCCGAATATTACATTTGCATTTCCCGCACCGTGCATAAACAGAGATATTTTCGACACACGGGCAAGACGATAGTCCTTTTCTATACCGTAAACTTTATTCTCTATCCAGGAATGCTCGTTCCCGGCAGAAGGATTAATCTTTTTAACATAGGCATCAACCGCTTCCACACCCTGAGTCAGAAAATGTCCTGCGCCACAGGCATAGTCTATGATTTTCGGATATTCCACACCATGGTCTTTTTTATTATCCCCATAATGGGAAGACTATCCCAAATAAATCTTGTAACGGGAATAGGTGTGAAAAACTGTCCTTCATTTTGCTTAAAACCTTTATTAAGCAGCTGCTCAAACAAATCACCGAGCATTTGCACATCGGAAGAGCTGATAATTCGGTAATTCTCAAAAAGCTGTACCACTTCTACAACAATTTTACCGTTTTGATAGAACAGTTCTTCATTATGAACATTTTTAAAGGCAAAGTCATTATTTGTGTAAAATTTCAGAATGCGCAGGGTCTTTTTCAGGTCTTCAATCATATTTTTGCGTTTATACCCGCAATATTGCTGCACCAATTCCTCGGCATAGGAGTCCGGAACATAGAAGATTTCCTCACGCATAAACTTCTCCATGCCCTCCTTATGTAAGCGCTGAAGTCTGTCCTGCAGAGATTCGTATGTATCAGTTCCTACTCTGTACTGAAAATCCACTTCATCGTTTTCGCCTTTCTGAATTTCATCAACAAGCTTACAAATAAACAGGGCAATCAGTCTGTTAAAGGCGTTTTCTTTGTCGGAAACACTGTTGTGACGGAGAATTTCTTCAAATTTATTAACGATTTTATCGTTCTCTCTGATATCCTTAAGGTCACTCTTGCGAAGCGGTTTCACGCCAATGTTATATGCAACGGAATCATCACGGAAAATGACATCCCCGCAAAACCGCTTTTCGTAGGTTTCATCCCATACAGTATATAATTCCTCTACGGTATGTGCATTCCTATACAGCAGTATAGAATCGTCCTTTTTGGCAAGGGTAAGGATATTTAGGTCATCACTGCAATTCACACTGTCAGTCGTATAAGTCAGCTTACCGTCCTCAAAATCAGAGGCATAGAGAACAAGAAACTTACAGCTGCGTTCCTGCTGCCAATATGAAAACAGCTGCCCTCCGTAATTTAGGGTTTTGCTGTATTCTTTTGCATACTTCCTTCCGAAAGTTTTACATTCTATAATAAAGAGAACTTTGCCGTCATTACCGTAAACGCATATATCGGCAAAACCGCTGTCCTCCCCTCCGGAAATCATATGACCCAATGACCACTTCTTCTCAATTTCAATGTGTTCGGGACGATAACCTTTTGATAAAAGCCTATCCACACATTCCAAAACAACAAAATTCTCATTTGCGGAAAAATTATCTGTTGTATGACGGTCTATTCTCATACCCTTGTCCTCCGGGTATGTAATTTTTTCTTTTTTAAAATCAACAGTTATTGAACAGTCAAATATTTTATATTGTTTTTCATATTGACCGGCAGATATTTCTACAAAAGAAAGTGCCTTTAGTACATCTGTGAAATTCGATTTTGTAATCATTTATTCTTTCTCTTTGCGCTCTGTATTTTTTCAATCAGTGATAATCCCAATAGCTCAAACTGAGTATTTTTAAGGATTTTGACAGGTCATAAGCACCACCGTCTCGACTGTTGTTTCAGTTTCCAAGGGAAGTTCTTTCACTTCCTCGCCATCAACAGGCACAGGGAAGTTGAATACAATCTTCTTTATCCAGCTTCCGTCTTTTCTCTTTTCCGGGAACATCTCAATTCGCTCGATAAAGGCTTTCATAAACTCTTTCTGTTCTGCTTCCGTTGCGGAATGGTAGACTT
>ERZ827524.455-NODE-455-length-53968-cov-3.500788_pt1 | contig 53968 bp, 50 predicted proteins | sample MGYA00519702_ERZ827524 | MGnify/ENA primary metagenome ERZ827524 (study PRJEB31778, sample SAMEA3449341) | human gut metagenome | biome: human gut; feature: human-associated habitat; material: faeces | place: United Kingdom | collected 2010/2012 ...
CGCTGCTTGTCAGCCGACGGCGTTTTGCTTCGCCCTTGCCGCCATATATCACCGGCGGCATTTCGGCAGAGCCGAAACCGTTCAAAGCCCTGCTCAACTTACAGTTGATTTCGAAATCTGTGATTTCGTGTATTCCAAGGTTATTATAACCTTTTTTGCAGAATCAGGCAATAGCTAAAAATGAAAAAAGACCGTAAAGCAGTTGCCTTTACGACCTCTCTCAATGTTTATTATAGATTGCACAATATGATTGTTTTATAGCTTTTTCCTCTGTTGTTCATTATGCCCAGCAAGTCTTTCTTTGAGTCATCATTGTAACATATTCGGCAATTTCAGCGATAAATTTCGCATTGGAAGGTTTGGCACAAAGGTTTTTGCTGCTGCTCCCGAACAGCTTGTTTAAAGTTTCAATGTTACCGCAATCCCAGGTGAGCTCAATGGCGGTACGGATTGCCTTTTCAACAGCGCCGGCGGTAGTATTGTATTTTTTAGCAATAGAAGGATACAATTCTTTGGTAACCGCGTTTGCAAGACTTTTGTCTTCTATAACTTTCAGAATAGCGTCCTTAACATAATGATAACCTTTTAGTTTTACTGTCATTGGCATAGTACGCAAAACTTTGGCGGTAAATGCTTCTATTTGTTTATTTGAAACATCTTCATAATAATAGTCTTGGTACAACCCCGAATCTGCCGAACGGACATCTGATCTGTCATTTTCAAGATAACCTGTCAGATCATTGACACGGTCTACCAGTGCAGGCAAATCAAAAGGTTTTAGAATGTAATATTCTACGCCTTGTTTCATGATTTCGCCTTCCATGAATTTGCTTTCAAAGGAAGAGGTGACAATGCAAGCCGGTCTTTTGGATTTGCCTCTATGATTTAATTGTTTCATTACTCCGATTGCGTCCAAGCTTTTCATGTATGCATCCATAATTACGACATCGGGCATCTCTTTATCAATTTGTTCCAATAACTGATTGCCGCAGAATATCCATACAAATTTGTCCAAACTCTGCCGAGTTGTCACCTATGATGACGTGGGAGTGCATCATACCTTTACCACCCTTTCATACGGTTAATAAAACAGTTAAAATATAAATATAAAATCAATCGGGCTAATATCGATTAACTTAACATTTATCTATTAAAAAAACAATATTACAGGCAGGAGAATTTATCTGCAATTTACACTTGCCGGATAAAATGAAAACATCGTTTAATCAGGTACACACATATGAGGCTGAAAAAATAAAAACAAAAAATAACAATATTTTGTGGTAAAACGGGAGATTTTGTCAATATATACGTTCTGTTTATGATTTTAACATAATGGAAATTGATAAGCAAGGCGGAAAAGGTCGAACAGGAAAATACTGTCAACTAAAACAGAGCTGTTTTAACATTATTGTATAAATTGTCTAAATTTCGGTAAATTTTTAAAGAAAACAAGAATAAATAGATTTTTTAAAAAACAATAAACAAGGTTGAAAAAGGCAAAGTGTACAGTTTCCAAGAATTTGCCAAAAAAATAATGTGTATAACATAATCGGAAAGTAATAAAGATAAATAATGCAGATAAAAAAATTAAAAAATATGACTGATTTTATCTTAAAAAAGCAATTCGTGTTAAATCTACACAGAGTATAGTCTGTATATTGCAAGAAATATTGATATTGTAAAAGTATGATTGTTAGGGCAAGCGAATAAAAAATGCAGAAAGATTTTAAAAGCTTCTCTGCGCAAAGAGCCACAAGGCATCCGGCTTTTGTTCCCGTTTGACAGCATGCAATAATTTTTATTTTATTAATAGCTTTTTCCGGTAAGATGTAGTATAATAAATGCAACAGTACGCAGTGCCGTCGTGTTCTGCCATCTGCATTATACAGGTTACAGCGCAACCCAAGCAAATGCGGTTGTCATATCCGTTCCGGCAAATGGATGCCGGAGGATCTTAAAGGGAATGGTTTTGATGGAAGTTTATTTGGATAACAGTGCAACGACCAAGGTGTGTGCGGCAGCGTGCGAAGCAGCAGTTTCGGCAATGAAGACGGTTTACGGAAATCCGTCCTCTCTTCATCGGTTGGGTTTTGATGCCGAAAAGCTGGTTACGCAAAGCCGAAAACAAATTGCCGGTGCATTATCCTGTTATCCGGATGAGCTTTATTTTACGTCGGGTGCAACTGAAAGTAATAACCTTGCGATACGGGGGCTGACAGGCGCTTATCCCCGCATCGGACGAAAAATTGTGACAACGGCGATAGAGCATCCGTCGGTTGGAGAAACAGTGGAGTCTCTCTGTAGTGCAGGTTACGAAGCTGTCAGGCTGTCTCCTGACAGAGATGGGAATTTTTCTCCCGATGCTTTTGCACAAGCAGTAGATGAGAATACGGTACTGGTCACTTTTATGTTGGTGAACAATGAAGTCGGGGTATTGCTGCCGGCGGCTGAGATTTGTAAAGCAGTCAAGCGAAAAAATCCAAATACACTGATTCATATTGACGCAGTTCAGGGATTTTGCAAGGTTCCGTTTCGGGCAGATCGCACTTTGGTCGATACCGTCAGTATCAGCGGACATAAGATATATGCACCCAAAGGCGTCGGCGGTTTGTATGTGAAGAAGGGCGTTCGTTTGAAGCCGATACAGACCGGCGGCGGGCAGGAAAAGGGGCTGCGCTCGGGGACGGAAAGTGTTCCGTTGATTGCAGCATTCGGCGCGGCAGTCGCGCAGACTTATCCGGAAATTCAAAAAAATCACGCGCATTACTGTCAACTGCGAGAGCATTTGATAAAGAATCTCGTAAACAAAAAAGAAATAACGATGAATTCTCCTGAAAATGCCGTTCCATATATCTGCAATTTTTCGGTGCAGGGGATTCGTTCCGAAATCATGCTCCACTTTTTGGAACAGTCCGGCATTTATGTATCCAGCGGGTCGGCGTGTGCAAAAGGTAAGCCGAGTTCGGTGCTGGCGGCGATGGGACTTTCTAAGGAGCGGGCAGATTCGGCTGTTAGAGTCAGCTTTTCCCCCGAAACGACGATAGCGGATATTGATATCCTGCTTGACGGATTATACAGCGGCATCTCTTCTTTGCAAAAAATGCGGTAACAAAAAGCATTAGCGTGAGCAATAATATTTTTCAAACACCATCTATTTATATTGTTGTTCTCGGTCGGACCAAACCGATTTAAAAGAAATTTACGCTTATCATTATGCGGTAGACGAAAATTTGCAGATTTCTTTTTTAGCCATGGAAAGCGGTGAGGCTCTCGCCTCAGATATTCCGGGCGTTACTTAGATAAAGGGTTCCGCCTTAATTGGCGGCAAAATTCATGTGAAAAGAACGGAGATTTGAATGAAAGAAATTTTACTGATTAAAAACGGAGAAATTGCACTCAAAGGACTCAACAGAAACACCTTTGAATCTATTTTGATCAAAAATATTCGTTTTCGGCTGAAGGATCTCGGAAAATTTAATATTCGGATAGCGCAGTCGACCGTGTACATTGAGCCATTGGAGGAGAACATTGATTTTGAAACCGCAGTAGAGCGGATTCGAAAAATTTTCGGAATCGCGGTTTTTTCCCGCGCCGCCGTTGCCGAAAAAAATTATCAGGATATCAAAAAGACGGCGTTGGAATATTTGCAGGATCTGATGCCGGATGTCAAAACCTTTAAAGTGGACGCCAAGCGCTCCGATAAGCATTTCCCGATGAAGTCTCCCGAAATCATGCGGGAAATCGGGGGAGATATTCTGGAGGCGTTTCCGCATTTAAAAGTAGATGTCCACCATCCGGAAGTAACGGTAACGGTAGAAATTCGGGATTATGCGGCATATATTCATGCGAAGCGGATTCCCGGTGCCGGCGGTTTGCCGGTTGGCTCGGGCGGGAAAGCGATGTTGCTGATTTCGGGCGGAATTGACAGCCCGGTAGCAGGGTATATGATGGCAAAGCGGGGATTGGAGTTACAGGCAATTCATTTTGTCAGCCCCCCTTACACCAGCGATCGCGCCAGAGAAAAGGTAGAAAGCTTATGCGCAAAAATGGGTGAGTATTGCGGACGGATTCATTTTTATTGCGTGCCCTTTACCAAGATACAGGAAGCGCTGCGGGATCACTGCGCGGAGGAATTATTCACGTTGCTGATGCGGCGGCTGATGATGGAGATTGCCCAGCATTTTGCGGACAAGGAGGGCGCGCAGGCGCTTGTTACCGGAGAGAGCTTAGGTCAGGTTGCAAGCCAGACATTAAGCGCACTTGCCTGCACAGATGCGGTTTGTCGGATGCCGGTTTTGCGTCCGCTGATCGGCATGGATAAAAGTGAGATTGTAGAAATATCCAGAAAAATCGACACCTATGAGCTTTCCATTCTGCCATATGAGGATTGCTGTACCGTTTTCACGCCCAAGCATCCGAAAACCCGTCCTTCTGTGGAGGAGGTCACTGCGGCGCAGGAAGATTTTGATTTTGCCCCGTTGATCCAAGAAGCAATTGAAGGCACAGAAGTAAAAATGATACGGCCGTCTTATTAAAGACAGTAGAAAACGGAAAGCGGCTGTTACGATAATATTAAAATAAAAGATTGATATCGTTTTGTTTCGGAAAGGATGATACCGTAATTATGAACGCTGAAATTATTGCCGTCGGCACCGAGATTCTGCTGGGAGATATTATGAATACTCACGCCCAGTTCTTAGCGAAAGAATTGGCGGCGCTGGGCTTTGACCTTCATTTTCAGTCGGTGGTGGGGGACAATCGCGAAAGATTGGTTTCTTCTTTGAAGGAATCGCTTGACAGAAGCGATATTGTGATTCTAACCGGCGGTCTCGGCCCCACGAATGATGATTTGACAAAGGAAACTGCCTGTGAACTGCTGGGAGAGAACATGGAGCTGAATCAGGAGGCGCTTGACCGTATTCGCCGGTATTTTTCACGACGCGGGCAGGAAATGCCGGAAAACAATATTAAGCAGGCAATGCTTCCTCCGGGCTGCACCGTGTTTTTCAACGATTACGGAACGGCGCCGGGTGCTGCGATTGAAAAAAACGGGAAATGCGTCATCCTGCTCCCCGGGCCTCCCCGGGAACTGATACCGATGTTTCAGGAGCAGGTACGCCCTTATCTGCAAAAGTTTTCTAACAGCAACATCCTGTCACACACCTTGACGGCGTTCGGAATCGGAGAATCCGCAATCGCTGAAAAGCTCGGCAGAATTTTAGAAAATCCCAATCCGACCGTAGCACTTTATGCGAAAGACGGAGAAGTTCAGATCAGGGTGACTGCAAAGGCGGCAACGGCGGAGCTTGCCGACGGTATTATTATGCCGATGATACAGGAAATCACCCATCGACTGGGTGACTATATTTACGGAGTGGACGCACCGAATATTCACAGTGTGGTCATTGGCTTGCTCCGTGAACAGCGGATGATGATAGCAACGGCGGAAAGCTGTACCGGCGGTATGCTGTCACAGAAGCTGACCGAAATTACCGGCGCATCTGAAGTGTTTGAGTTTGGAGTTGCCTCCTATTCCAATCGAATCAAAGAGAAGATATTGGGAATCCCGAAAGAGATTATTGATCGCTGCGGTGCGGTCAGCAGCGAGGTTGCCATGTTGATGGCAATCGGCGCACAGAGGGAAGGCAATGCAGACATTGGAGTGGGCATCACCGGAATTGCCGGCCCCGGTGGAGGAACAGCGGAAAACCCGGTGGGACGTGTTTATGTCGGCGTGACCTACAAAAATAAATACTGGGTGGAAAAGCTGACCATCGGTCACGGAGCCTCCGACGAGCGAGATTACATTCGCAAAATCGCCACCATGCATGCATTGAATATGGTGCGGCTGATATTAGAGGGCTCGCCTCGGGCAGTGGAAGCGCTTGCACCAATTCCGGAGATTCCGGCAATCGCACCGCTCGGAAGAAACGGTGTTGCTTTTTCGGGAGAGGTAAATCCGGAGAAGGCAGGTGCAGGTGAAATGACATTTGTTTCTGCCGACAAAGAACTTGCCGCTGAGGTTTCACCTGACGGAACAGCGGCGGTAAAACGTCCGTGGTATCAACGGCTTGCAATGTATATTTTCCCGTGGAAGGGTGATTCGGCGCAGGAAATCATCCGCAAGATAATCTTCTTAATTGCTTTAATTACACTAATCGGCTCTTCGATTTATATCCTTGATTATTTAAAAGCACAGGTTCAAATTGACAGTGTGTTTAAAGAAACACTGAGTCTTTATGACAGAGAACCGACTGAGGAAGAACTTGCTAATCTGCCCGACGGGTACTTAAAAAAATTCGCAGCTCTTTACAATCAGAATCAGGAAATCAAAGGATGGATTACCATTCCCAACAGCAGAGTAAATTTCCCTGTTATGCAGACCGATAACAATGACTACTACTTAGATCATAGTTTTAACCGTACCTCTAACCGTTACGGAGCGCCGTTTGTGGATTGGCGCTGCACGGTCGGCGCAAACGGACAGTTAAGCACAAACACCATTATTTACGGACATAACGGCTCAGGCGGAAAAGTGTTTTGCGATGTAAAAAACTACGCGAATCTCAGCTTTTACAAGGGAAGTCCTACGATCACCTTTGATACTGTTTATGAAGAATCACAGTGGAAGGTGTTCGGTGTTATTTTAACCAATGGTTCCCCTGACGGCGGATACTTCTTCCAATATCATAATTTCATCAATGCGGAAAGTGACGAGCATTTCGAATGGTTTATTCGCCAGATTGAGCGGCGCACTTTAATTAATACAACCGTCGATGTCCTGCCGACCGATCAGCTGTTGACGCTGTCTACCTGTTCTAAAAAGTCGGATTTGGATGACGGACGTCTGGTTGTATTTGCGAGGAAAGTACGTCCGGGCGAGTCCGCTTCGGTTGATGTGAGAAATGCAACGGTAAATCAGAATCCGCTGTATCCGCTTTCCTGGTACAAGCAGCATAATAAAACCGCGCCGGATTTCCCGAATGATCCGGATCCGAGCGGCGGTGACAATACCATTACGCCGGCACCGGGTGACAATACCACTTCCACTTATTCCAGACCGGATAATACCACCAGCAGCAGACGTCCGGATGATCCGATTCGCCCCTCTTCCAGCAGAGTATCAAGCAGCGGGACGTCCTCAACCGGCAGTACTTCTTCAGGAGGTGCTTCAAGCGGCGGGGTAACTTCGGGCGGCGTATCAAGCGGCGGAACTGTTTCCGGCGGTACTTCCAGCGGTGCAACCTCAGGAGGCACCTCAAGCGGAAATACTTCCTCGGGTGACGCCTCAAGCGGTGCCACAGCTTCAAACGATACCTCGAGCAGCGGAACGTCTTCGACTGCTTCGGAAAATGAATCATCTAAACCTGATGCGTCTTCCGCAGCAAGCACACCGTCAGAAACTCCGACTCCTGAGCCGGAACCGACAGAATAAATATTTTTGAGATAGTCCCCGACGGTAAATACAGACTGCACAATATTTTATTGTGCAGTCTTTTCCTAAAAATTGATTGATGATTGTCAGGCTTGTTAACTGTATAGGCACAGGGAAAGGATTGTTTCGATGAAAAAACTATGGATACAGTACATAATGGTGATTTTGTCGGCGGCAATGATGATGGCGGTTGTCCCTGATTTTTCCGATTCTATTAAAAGTGTTCAGGCACAACCCGATTGGCAGACGGATATTCCGTCAGAGGAAGAAACCGAGTTCGGAGATTTTGTTCTTCCCATTCCGGATCAGGATCAGTTATCTTCGACACAGTCTGCCGCTGACATCGAGGATATGTCCTCTATGGTTCGCTCATTGTTTTCTTCTATGCCGGTTTCTTCCAAGAACAGCCAAAGAACAAGCCGTGTTTCGGGCAGACGGTCTTCTTCCGTGATACAGGATCCGACTGCCAGTATGACGCCGATTCCTTCCTCTAAGCCGAGCAGTGCATCTTCAAAATCGAGTAGCGCGTCTTCAAAACCGCAGTCTTCCTCAGCTTCTGTAACCTCTTCTGCTCCCCCCCTAGTAGAGAAGAAGGTTTGGGTTACCGTAAACGGCAAGGCACAGGAACTTGCCTTACTTGAGGTTTTGCCTCAGATTGTGGAGAACGAAATCGGGAGCAGCGCTGAACCGGAAGCACTAAAGGCGCAGGCTGTTGCAGCACATACTTACATTCAGTACTATAATGATAGAGGCAATGCTCCGGCTGTTTCTTTAAAGGCAGTATATCCTGCCAATCAAGCAAAAATGGATGCTGCCATTCAAGCAGTCGCGGATAAAATTATAACTGTGAACGGTAAAGCTGTGTATACTCCTTACTGTGCCGCCAGCGCCGGGAAAACCAATTCCTCCGTCGATGTATGGGGCGGTCCGTTATCCCATTTAGTCAGCGTAGAAAGCAAATATGATAATCAAGATGCAAAAAACTGGGGCACCAAGAAAACAATACCGGTGAGCGAAGTAAAAAGTCTGTTGGAAACCAAGGGCGGCATAACAGTATCCGGTAAGCCGGAGGAATGGTTTAAGGTAATAAATTATACCGTCGGCGGTTATAATAAAAATATGTCTGTTTGCGGGCAAACGCAATGCACGATTAACGGAAAAGCACAAACAATAACAGGCAGAGTGCTGCGGGAAAACATTCTGTCCTTAAAAAGCGCCAAATTTGAAGTAAAGGTAGAGGGCGATCAATTCATATTCACCACCTACGGATATGGGCATGGCGTGGGGATGCCTCAAATCGGGGCAAATCTCTATGCAAAAAACGAAAAATGGAGCTATCAAAAGATTTTAACCCATTATTATACAGGTGTAACGATTACAACACTGAAATAACATAAGGGGATGTTGTTGGATTGGAACGGATTGCGCAAAAGACGGTTCAGAGTAAGAAAACGATTGCATCACGGATCGGCTTGATTGATGAAGTTCGTGGATTCGCTATTTTGTGCATGGTAGTTTACCATGGCTTTTATGATGCGGTGTCGATTTTCGGAGCGGATATTCCGGCATTTGACCATCCGGTGATGAATTTCATTCGGGACGCTTTCGCTTTTGGGTTTATTTTTATTTCGGGTGCGGCATCTCGTTTCTCCCGGAACAATCTGAAACGAGGTGCGCTCTGTTTCGGATGCGGATTGGCAATGACCGGAGCAACCGCATTGTTTGCCGCAGATCAATTGATTTTATTCGGGATTCTGCATTGTCTGGGTATTTGTATGATGTTGTTTCCGCTGCTGTCAAAGCTGTGTGATAAGGTGCCGGTTTGGCTTGGTACAGGGATATTATCCGTGCTGTTTTTGTTGACGTTTCGGCTCAGCAGCGGTTATTTGGGTTCTGAACAGTTATTTGTCTTTGCATTGCCGGGTTCCTGGTATTCGACAAACTGGCTGTTTTGGCTGGGATTACCGCGCGCTGATTTTTATTCGGCTGACTATTTTCCGCTGTTGCCTTGGATTTTTGCTTTCCTATTAGGCGGATATTTTGGAAGATGGCTGAAAAATGGTAATCCTCCCGTGTGGATCAAAAAAACACACATTCCCCCGCTGGCGTTCGTCGGGCGCCACACGCTTTGGATTTATTTGTTTCATCAACCTGTGTTGTTGCTGTTATTTGAGCTGATAACCGTGATTATAAGGTGATCATAGCCCATTATAGTTTGTGCGAAGTAAAGCAGCCGTTTCAAAACCCTTCCGGATTTTGAAACGGCTGCTTTACAGTAAGAAAAAATTTCCACACTTCTATTGACAGGGTGGGATGTTCATGATATAATCCTCTTATACCTATCGACAAAGTAGGAAATAGATGATTTCAATAGAAAGGAACCGCCTTGTCATGCAGCGTCATTTTGAATTGTTGGTTCGTGCGAATTATCGGTTCGGGCGAATGTGCCTTATGATATCCAATCAGTTTTCATCATGCGGACGAGGAGCGCCGTACAAACTTTAAAAAGGAATGATCATCATTATGGCTGAAAAAAATTATAAATTTGAAACAAAACAACTTCATGTCGGGCAGGAACAACCGGATCCGACCACCGATGCGAGAGCAGTTCCGATTTATGCAACAACCTCTTATGTGTTTAAGGATTCCGCGCAGGCGGCTAACCGCTTCGGCTTGACGGAAAACGGAAATATTTACACACGGTTGATGAATCCGACTTCTGATGTGTTCGAAAAAAGAATAGCGGCGCTTGAGGGCGGGGCTGCGGCGCTTGCGACAGCTTCCGGCTCGGCTGCAATTACATATGCGATTCAAAACATCGCCAGAGCGGGAGATCATATTGTTTCCTCCTCCTCTATTTACGGAGGCACGCACAATCTTTTCGCCAACACATTAGCGGATTTCGGCATTGAAACCACTTTTGTAGACGGCTCTGATCCGGAAAATTTTTCCGCTACGATTCGTCCCGAAACCAAAGCGGTCTATCTGGAATCGCTCGGCAATCCGAATGCGGATATTATCGATATGGAAGCAGTATCGGAGATTGCACATCGGCACGGGATACCGGTTATCGTGGATAATACCTTTGCGACGCCTTATCTGTTTCGTCCGCTGGAGCATGGTGCAGACATCGTCGTTCACTCCGCTACCAAATTTATCGGCGGACACGGAACGGTCATGGGCGGCGTCATTGTGGACGGAGGACATTTTGATTGGGAGCAGAACGATAAATTCCCGGGACTCACCAAGCCGAATCCTTCTTATCACGGCATTGTTTTTTCAAAGGCATGCGGAAATCTCGCTTATATTTTAAAGGTTCGCACCACTTTGATGAGAGATACCGGCGCCTGCATTTCGCCATTCCATTCTTTCTTGCTGCTTCAGGGATTGGAAACCCTTTCCCTGCGGATAGAACGCCATGTAGAAAACACATTGAAAGTTGTCGAATATCTGAAAAGTCATCCGCAGGTGAAACAGGTTCACCATCCTTCTCTTGCAGCAGGGAGGGAGAAAGAATTGTATGACCGATATTATCCAAACGGCGGAGCATCGATTTTTACCTTTGAATTAAACGGTACCGAAGAGCAGGCGAAAAAATTCACCGAATCGCTGGAATTGTTTTCGCTGCTTGCAAACGTGGCAGATGTCAAGTCGCTGGTTATTCATCCGGCGTCTACCACCCACTCTCAGCTCAGTACAGAGGAATTGCTGGATGCCGGTATCCGTCCGACAACGATTCGGCTTTCGATCGGGACAGAGCACATTGATGACATTATCGCAGATTTGGAGCATGGCTTCCTAGCAGTAAAAGAATAAAAATGAAAACAAATATCCGCCGGCTGCGCCGGCGGATATTTGTTTTGGGTAAACGGGTTTATTAAAACATCATACGGTCAATGTATCGGTCCATGAAATAAGCGTTGCTTGACAGCTCCACATCCTCTGCCAAAGCCGCAATGGACTCGCTTCGCCTCTTTTTGTCTGCAGACAGCAGAATCATCGCGGCGCCGCTGCCTGCGCCATTTCCGATCACCGAAACACAGGAGACGACTTCTTCGGGAATCAATCCGATGGCGACTGCGGATTTTTTGTCAATAAAGCTACCGAATCCTCCGGCAATGTAAAAAGTATCGATTTGCTGAACCGTAATACCGCACTCGTGGATCAAAGTGTCAATACCGGCACAAATCGCAGATTTGGCGAGCTGGATTTTGCGAATATCGCTTTGGGTAAGGAAAACCTCGCTGTTTCCGATTCTCAAAGCCGTTTCATCTTGGTCGATCAGGTATTGCGCACCGTGTTCGCTGTCTTGGTTTATCAGTCCGGTCTCGTCAATCAGCCCATATTTAAGGAAAACCGCGACTGCGTCAATAATCGCGGATCCGCAGATACCTACTGCTTTTTCTTTGCCGATCACCGAGTAAGCAATTTCTCCGTTTTCCACCCAAACCCGATCAATCGCTCCGGCATGAGCGGACATCCCCATCCGAATGCCGGCGCCTTCAAAAGCGGGACCCGCGGCAGTGGAACAGCATTTTAATTTTCCGTTTGCCATCAGCGCCATTTCTCCGTTGGTGCCGATGTCTACAATAAAACTGTTTTCCTGCTTGTTTGCCATGCCGCTTGCAAGAATGGCGCAGGTGATATCTGCCCCGACATAAGAGGAAATCGAACGCGGAAGATAGAGCAGACAATGCTCGGGCAAGGACAATCCGATTTGCTTGGCCGAAAACATTTCTCCGAACAGGCTCTGCGGAGTAAAGGGAGCAACGGCGATTCCATGTGGATCGAGTCCGCAGAGAAGGTGGAGCATGGTGGTGTTGCCGGTGATAACGCAGCCTTTGACCGAATCCATTGATATGTTTTGTTTTTGGCACAGTTCGGAAAAGCTTTGATTCAGTTGACTGACAATCGCCTGCTGCAGCGGCAGAACACCGTTTTGATTGCTGTACTCAATACGGGAAATCACATCGGCGCCGAATTTTGACTGCTGATTGTGAGAGGAAACAATTTGAACAGGCTTTGTGTCATGGAGCGGATAGAGATAAGAAACGACGGTGGTCGTTCCGATATCTGCCGCGATGCCGTAGCCCTCCGTTTCCCTGCAGATAGGATCAAGGGTGAAAGATTCCATTCTGCCTGCGGTCAAGATGTTTTCTGCCTTTCCGGAAAGGAGGGTGACAGTTGCATCCCCTTCGATTTTTGCAAAGCAGGCAAGCCGGATGTGTGCATCGATTTCTTCCGGCAGCAATCGTTTTTTTTCTTCGCTGTTCATCGGGGAAAGACAGCCGGTTGCCATGACCTTGCATTTTCCGCAGGTATGATTTCCACCGCAAGGCATGGAAAAATCTGCTTTGCAGTCATGCAAAACATCAGCGATCGTGACAATTTCCCGATATTCCCGTTGTATCATCTGCTCGTTTGTCTGTATTTTCACCAAACCCATCTCAATCACGGTTCCTTTTGGAAATTATTATTGGTTATCCTTATCAGTAAGGATAATTCAGTGATAAAAACAATAACATTATACAAAAATTTAAAAAATAAGGCAATAACTATTTTGGCATTTTTGGTATTATAATCTTATCATAAAATGAGATTTTTTTGCTGTTATGAGCGAAAACCTTCCTTTTTTTGACGGAACAGGATTTCCTACCGGGTAAAACCGGCGCGTTTCAGGAAACCTACGGGGGAGGCAGGAAAAGAAGAAAGGTGCGGATGGATTTGAGATTGGCAATGATTGCCTGTGAAGTAATGGTCAGAGAGGTTTCTTTTTTGACCGCGCAGTCGGAACATATCATATCTGTTCGTTGGATGAAGCAGGGGCTGCATGATAATCCGTCTATGCTCAATCGGATGCTGAAAGAAAAAATCGCCGAGATCGAAGAGCTGAATGAACAAATGTCCGCTGATAAAAAATTTGATGCCATCGTTCTGGGGTACGGTTTGTGCTCCAACGGCGTGATAGGGATAAGCGCTGAAACATTACCGCTTGTGATTCCGAAATGCGACGACTGCATTGCCTTGTTTTTAGGTTCTCAATCTCGGTATTTGGAGCTGTTTCGTCAATATAAGGGCATTTATTGGTATACACCGGGATGGGTAGAACGCGCATTTACTCCGTCGCCGGAATCTTATCGGCGAAGACTGCGGGAATATGAAGAAACATACGGGGAAGAAAACGCCGCATATTTATTGGAACAGGAAAACAGCTGGATTGCGAATTATCGTTACGGTATTTTTATTGACTCTCCGATCTGTCGACGGAAAGATTATGCGGAGTATTCCAAAAATGCCGCAGAAAGCTTTGGATGGTCCTACCTCGGCGTTATGGGAAGCATGGATTATTTTACGGAATTATTGAGCGGAACATGGGACAACGCACGTTTTCTTGTCTGCCCGCCGGGATATGTCACAGAGGCTTCTTATGATGAGTCTAAAATAAAGGCGATTCCGAAGCATTAAATCGGGTTTATCTAAGATTTATCGCCAATACCATTGAATTATTTTACAAAAAAGTGTAAAATAATTATATCTTTATCTGCTCTGTTTTATTATGATTAAAGTAGGTTCCTTATGAATGATTCATTATATCAGGATTTAAAGCGGTACAGTGAACACATTTCCCGTTGCTTTGATGTTTCCTGCGGGATATATGATTTGTATCAAAACGAGATCGGTTATCAGAATCGGTCTGTCTTTTGCACGTTTTGTAAATCCTGTGCGTATCAGAGTACTCATCTGTACGGATGCTTTGAGGCGGAACGCTGGAACGGTAAATATATTTATTATTGTCCGATGGGAATGATATTTATTGCGAATATCGTCCGTTCTTACCTCGGCACCGAAGCGGCGTTGATAACCGGCCCCATTTTAATGGGTGAACAGGAAGATTTGGACATTGTTCTTCCGCCGGATATAGAAGCGGACGCTGCGCCGCTGCCGAACATTACCACCTCTAAAGTCAATGACATTTGCGAGCTGATTCACGGAATCACGTTGCTGTTGTCGGAATCCGATCAGGAGGATTATCTTCAGGCGGATAAGCTGACAATGGAGCTGAATAACCGCTTGTATGAAATCGGAGAAACCGTTGATGCAAACGGGAAAACACAATACCCGATTGAAGAAGAAAAGGAACTGATTTCGGCAATATCAACCGGGGACAAAGAAACTGCGCAAGAATTGCTGAACCGTTTGCTGGGACATATTTATTTTAATTCAGGCGGAGAGTTTAATATTATAAAAGCCCGTGTAAATGAACTGCTTGTGCTGCTGTCCCGCGCGTCGATTGACGGCGGAGCTGATGTTGAACAGATTTTCTGGACCAATAATACGGTGATCGATGAATTGCAGGGGCTGAGCGATATGAATGAGCTGAATGTCTGGCTTTCAGCAACGATGCATCGCTATATCAGCTATGTATTTGACCTTACCGATATTAAGCATGTTGATATTATACATAAAGCCACCGGTTATATTAAACAGCATTACACCTCCAAACTGACGCTGGATGAGGTTGCAAAATTTGTTTATCTGAGCAAGTCCTATCTGAGTAAAATTTTCAAAGAGGAACTGCATTGCAATTTTGCCAACTATGTGAATAATCTGCGGGTAGAAAAAAGTAAAATTTTGCTGATGGATCAAAGTATTAATCTGATCGATTTGGCGGCTATGGTGGGCTTTGAAGACCAGAGCTATTTTACAAAAGTATTTAAAAAAGTTGTGGGGGTTTCCCCCGGAAAATACCGGGAAAATCGCGGCAACACTTTATATAAAAAGGAGAAATAAAGATGGAAATTTTAAACGATATCAGTACGCTTTTACAGCAAGGACGCGCCCCAAAGGTAAAAGAAAAGGTGCAGGAAGCATTAGATCAGGGAATATCTGCAAAGGATATTCTGGAAGAGGGCTTGCTGTCAGGAATGAGCGTAATCGGTGAAAAGTTTAAAAACAATGAGGTTTATGTTCCGGAAGTGCTGATTGCCGCCAGAGCAATGAACGCAGGTGTAGCACTGTTGAAGCCTTATCTGGTGGACGCCGGGGTGGAAGCGAAAGGAACGGTCGTTATCGGTACGGTAAAAGGCGATTTGCATGACATCGGCAAAAATCTGGTGAAAATGATGATGGAAGGCAAGGGTTTAAATGTAGTGGATCTCGGCGTTGATGTTTCTGCCGAGCAGTTTGTATCTGCTGCGAAAGAAAACAATGCGGATATTATCGCTTGTTCTGCATTGCTCACGACAACGATGACAGAGATGAAAAACGTAGTTGACGCTGTTAAGGCGGAAAGCCTTGATGTAAAAGTCATGGTTGGCGGCGCACCGGTTACCCAGAATTTCTGCGATTCAATCGGAGCTAACAGTTACACCGCTGATGCGGCAAGTGCCGCAGATGCTGCGCTCGCTCTTTGTATGTAATTTTTGTTTTGTCCCGCAGACATTTATAAAACCCGCAGGTGCTTTTGTAAAAGCACCTGCGGGTTTATTTGTGTTTTATTGATAACGGCGGGTATTATAATTACTGCGTTTTCCTTTCAGATTACGATAATCCTTTCGGGAATGCTCCCGGTCGTCATAATGATTGCCTTTTCCCGCAAATTTTGATTTGTTTCCGCTTTGCGCAGTAGTGATCGTCGGGAATCCGCAGATTTTGCAGTCCTTCATTTCCTTTACGACTTCACCGATTTCACTTTCCGGAATGGCAATCAGGGATTTATCATCGAAAATCTCAATTTTTCCGATGTCACTTCCCGAAAGATGAGTGCGCTCTGCAATTGCTCCGACCAAATGATTGGGGGCAATATGGTTGTCCCGTCCGATATTGATGACAATTTTGCCGTATCTGCCGCCTTTTCCGGGCTTTACTCTGTTTTCATTGCGATCGTACCGTGTAGGAGTCGGCACAATATCCATGATTCCTTCTGTTTCATTGATGTCACCGAAATGTAATTCCAATACGGCGGCAGCGATCTGCTCGGCTGACCAGCCGTTGCTGACAATGGATTCTACCATTTCCAGATAAGGAAATTCTCTTTTTTCGGTCAGTAGTTTCTCGACATCCTCTCTGTTGCGGGAGTAAGTGCGGGAAGTGATGTCTTTGGCGTTAGGAATCTGTTGGCGGATGATGTTGGATTTTGCTTCTTTCCCAATTTGGAACAGATCTCCGACCTGCCGTCTGCCGCTGCAAATCGTGATTGCCTTTCCCGTTTTGCCGGCACGTCCGGTTCTGCCGATGCGATGTACATAATATTCGGTATTTTGGGGTAAATCATAATTGATGACATAGTCGATATCACTGACATCAATTCCTCTTGCGGCAACATCGGTTGCAATCAGCATCGCAGTTCTTCCCTGCTTGAAGGCTTCCATTACCTTGGTGCGCTGAGATTGTTTCATATCTCCGTGGAGCCCTTCGGCAGAAAAACCGCTTTTATTGAGGTATTCGCTGATATCATCTACCATTTTTTTGGTGTTGCAGAAAATAATACAACGCTGCGGATTATGGTAGCGCAGCACCAGGTTGAGCGCATCCATTTTTCTGCCCATCGGCACGTCGTAAAAATACTGCTCAATTGCCGATACCGTTACCTGATCCCGATTGATTTGAACGACCTGCGGATCGTGTTGATACTTTTTGGTCAACTGCATAATGGCAGGGGGCATAGTTGCAGAAAACAGAATGGTTTGGCGTTCCTCCGGTGTTTCCTGCAAAATGGTTTCGATATCTTCGCGAAATCCCATGCTCAGCATTTCATCTGCTTCATCCAGCACCACCATTTTAACATGATCCAGCCGAAGTGTCTTGCGGCGCATGTGATCCATGATTCGTCCCGGCGTTCCGATTACAATGTTTGCTTTTTTCAGTTTAATGATCTGCCGATCCATCGGAGCGCCGCCGTAGACATCTACTGCTTTAATGCCGTACATAAAGGTGGATAGTTTTTTGATTTCTTCACAAGCCTGTACCGCAAGTTCTCTGGTCGGGCAGAGGATTAAAATCTGTACCTTGTTTTTGCTTTCGGTATCGGTTTCAATGGCTTCCAAAGCAGGAATGCCAAAGGCAACCGTTTTTCCGGTTCCGGTTTGGGAACGACCGATTACGTCGTAGCCCGCTCTGATAAGCGGGATGCTTTGCGCCTGAATATCGGTGGGGGTTTCAAATCCCATCTGCTCGACGGCGCGTTCCATTTCGATCGGCAGATTCATTGCCGAGAAGGGAATTTGGATTTTCTGATTCATTCAGTTCCTCGTTTCAAAGTTTTTATCATTTATTCTGTGATAGTGCATAACATAAATCACCGGTGTAACGGAATGTGGCATTCAATAGCAACATTTTTCGCTGAATGAGGCTTGGATAAAATGCCTTTTCCGGCGGTTGAAAGGATATCCCGTAGATACTTATTGATTTTTCCGGTGTGGTAAACTTATTATTTACATAAAAAAACGAGGATATTTATCCTCGTTTCAAAATCAATTATGATAAAGCACTCAGTAAACAACTTATTAAGTATAACACAGCAGAAAGCTTTTGTCAACTGATGGAAAACGGGAAAAGGCGATAATTTTCAATTGGCAATTTCTTTAAAATGCAGGAATAAATTTCCGGAAACAGCAAAGGATATATTGAGAAATAGATATACCGTTTAAAATACGCAGGACAAACTTCGGAAAGGAATGATGATTTAGATGAAGAAAGAAGAAACAGATGATTTTCAGCCGTTTATACCGGCGGATAAAATAGTGCCGGAATTTACGGTGACTTCAATTGTTTTGGGGGTGCTGCTGGCAGTCGTTTTCGGCGCTGCAAACGCATATCTGGGCCTGCGGGTCGGCATGACGATATCAGCTTCGATTCCGGCAGCCGTTATTTCAATGGGCATCATTCGGATGGTTTTACGAAAAGACTCCATATTGGAAAACAATATGGTGCAAACTATCGGTTCTGCAGGTGAATCTATAGCGGCAGGGGCAATCTTCACTCTCCCCGCTATGTTTATTTGGATGCAGGAATGGGGAGAGGGAACACCGTCATTGTTGGAGATTACTCTTATCGCCCTGGTCGGAGGCATTTTGGGTATTTTGTTCATGATACCGCTGCGAAAAGCATTAATTGTGGAGGAGCATGCAGTTTTACCTTATCCCGAGGGTACCGCGTGCGCCGAGGTACTGCTTGCCGGAGAGGAGGGAGGATCCAAGGCATCTGCGGTTTTTACGGGACTTGGCGCGGCTGCGGGGTACAAGTTGATTTCTGACGGCTTTAAGTTGTTCCCGAGTTCGCTCAACTATGATATTACCGCATATAAAGGAAGTGCAGTGGGAATTGACCTTTTACCGGCGTTGGTCGGTGTCGGATATATCTGCGGTCCGCGAATATCCAGCTATATGCTGGCGGGCGGAGTGATGAGTTGGCTGGTTATGATGCCGATGCTCAGTATGTTCGGAGGGGATCAGATATTTTTTCCGGCAACCGATCCGGTCAGCGCCCTTTCTCCATCGGGATTATGGAGCAATTATATTCGTTATATCGGAGCGGGTGCTGTTGCGGCGGGCGGAATTATCAGTTTGGTAAAATCTTTTCCGCTTATTATTAAAACTTTCGGCAAAGCAATGAAAGGACTGTTTCGAAAAGACGGTCAGGCGGATGCAGGGCTTCGCACCGGACAGGATATATCGATGAAGATTATAGTACCGGCAGTGATTGCTATCATACTGCTGATATGGGCACTGCCGGTTTTTCCCGTTCCGTTGGCAGGCGCTTTCATCATTGCGGTATTCGGTTTCTTTTTTGCAACGGTATCTGCAAGACTGGTCGGACTGGTGGGAAGCAGCAACAATCCGGTGTCTGGTATGACCATTGCAACTCTGTTGTTTTCCACCTTGTTGTTAAAACTGACTGGCATGACCGGGCATACCGGAATGCTGGGTGCAATCGCCATCGGCTCTATCATTTGTATGGTAGCATCTATTGCCGGGGACACTTCTCAGGATCTGAAAACAGGATATCTTTTAGGCGCAACTCCGCGAAAACAGCAATATGGTGAAATAATCGGCGTGGTTGCGGCATCTCTGGCAATCGGTGGTGTTTTATATCTGCTGAATGCCGCCTGGGGATATGGTTCGCAGGAACTGCCGGCTCCGCAGGCGATGCTGATGAAGATGGTGGTAGAAGGCGTTATGGAAGCAACATTGCCGTGGACGCTGGTGCTTATCGGAGTAGGGTTGGCGATTGTGGCAGAGATTGTGCGTATTCCGGTACTTCCCTTTGCAGTGGGATTGTACCTTCCGATTCATTTGAGTACCGGCATTATGGCAGGCGGTTTGGTACGGCTGTTTTTTGAGAAACGCAAAAAGGTTTCGGAAGAAAAACGGAAAGAGGAAATCAACCGCGGAATTTTGTACACCTCGGGATTAATTGCGGGCGAAGGGTTAATCGGTATTCTGCTTGCCGTTTTTGCAGTCATACCGATCGGCACCCGAAGATTAAGCGACATCATTGATTTTTCAGGAGTTTTTGCTTTTGACAGCGGCGGTGCACTGCAGGTGATACTGGCAATTGTTATTTATGGGTTGTTGATTTTCAGCTTATTTCAATCATCTTTTTATCGCAAAAACAGAAAGGAACGGTCGTCATAATGGCAAAATCTAAAAATATGTTGGAATTTGTTCCGAAACGGAGCAAAAAAATCAACTGGCAGATTCGGGAAACCGGTTTGGTACGAATCTGCGTGAAACATCGCGGATTTTATAGCAAGCTGGCTCAGATGTTGGTGAAAGCTCCGCCTATCAGCAATATTGATATGGATCAATTCGGGAGCTTTATCTGGAACGCAATAGACGGGCGGCGTACTGTTGCAGAGATTGCCGAAATGGTGAAGCAGAGATTTGGAAAGGATGCAGAACCGTTGTATCAGCGACTGACTGCGTTTTTCCGTATCCTCTACGCAAACCGGTTGATTTCTTTTGAAATACCGAAAACCGGGAATCCGGCTAAGGCACTCCCGGCAGATATTATGAAAAAAGGAGCTTAAGACTATCATGTGGCAATTTGTAGGATATTTTATCTTGTTTATATTTTGTTCTGCGGTTGTTTACACATGGGGATTGTTAAAAAGCCGAAAGGAACAGCAGCAATTGACAGAGATGCTGACACGGAAATGCCGACGGATCATCCGGAAAAAACTGAAGCAGGAAAAGACCATTACTGTTTGTCAAGCGGCGAAGGCGATAGAAGGGGTAACGGTGTCTCTTTTTTACAGCCGAAAACGGTTTGGTGTGACTGATGCGATGCTTTTTGCCGGGCAGATGCTTGATCAGATGCAGCAAGAGGGGCAGATTTGTTTTATGGATCCAAAGAAAAAGATATTTTCCGGGAACCCGTATTGATGCGAAGTGCGGTCACTTCCAGAAAATTAACGTTGCTTGGGTGCAGCCATTTTGAGTGTTCCCGCTGTCGAAAAGCACAAACCGATCTGCCCGAATCATCTGCCGTACATTTATTTCCGACAAAACACTGGGCAAATGCGGGAAAAAACATTGACAAATCATGAATAAAATAGTATTATTATAAGAAATTATATCCTTATTTCAGCCAATCCTTTTGTAATTTTGATTTGGAGAAACAAAGGTAAAAAATAAAAAAGAAAGTAAGGTATGCAGTATGAAAAAAGCAATGTTAAAAGCGGCTGCTCTCGGTATGACTGCAGCTATGGCTTTGTCTGTTATGGCCGGATGCGGCAATAACGGCGGAAGCAGCGACGCCGATTACAAAACCGGCGTAAAATTTAAAGTGGGAGATACTTTCAAAATCGGCGGTATGGGACCGCTCACCGGTGAGAATGCTTCTTACGGCATTTCTGTAAAGAACGGCGCGCAGGTTGCAGTAGACGAAATTAACGCCGCAGGCGGCATCAACGGCATGAAGCTGGAGCTTTTCTTTGAGGATGATGAAGCAAGCCCGGAAAAAGCTGCTACCGCATATAACAAATTAATGGATAATGAAATTGTTGCGATGCTCGGCGCTACTACCAGCGGCGCGACGATTGCTTTGGGCGAGCTGACAAAGCAGGACGGTATTTTACAGCTTACTCCGAGCGGCTCCGCACAGGATTGTACGAAATACGGCAATGCGTTCCGCATTTGCTTCACTGACCCGCTGCAAGGCAAAAACATGGCGGATTACATATACACCACATTGGGTAAAAAGAAAATCGCTATCATGTATGACGTTGCAGAGGATTACAGCAAGGGTATCACCGATGCATTCGAAGCAAGATACAAAGAACTCGGCGGCACAGTTGTTGCAAAAGAGTCTTTGGGTAATGAACAGGATTACAATACTCAACTGACAAAAATCAAGGCAACTGATGCAGAGGCTGTTTTCGTACCGGCTTATTATCAGAAAGTTTCCTATGTGCTCAAGCAATCCAAGCAAGCCGGCATCACCCTTCCTTATTTTGGATGTGACGGTTGGGACGGCGTTTTGAAACAGCTCGGAGATGATGCTGCTTTGGCAAACGGAGCTCAGTTCCTGACTCCTTTCGTGGCAAATGACCCGAACGAAGCCATTCAAAAATTTGTAACTGCTTATAAAGCGAAAAACAATGCGGATCCTGATCAGTTCGCTGCTGATGCTTATGATGGTGTTTATGTTATCAAAGCGGCAATCGAAAAAGCAGGAATTAAGGCAAACAGTGAGTTTGTAAACGATGATCTGATCAGCGCTATGACGCAGATTTCTGTCGCAGGTCTGACCGGCGACATGACCTTTAACGCTGACGGCGAGCCGAACAAAGGCACCAAAATCGTTGAAATCGTAGACGGTAAATATACTGCGAAAAACTAATTCAAGAGATAAAAAAGATAGTCGGGGGAGGGAATCTTCTCTCTCCCGATTGTAATTTTCGGATAGATTCAGTGGTTTTGAAAGACAATTTCAGTTGATAAAAATTATTTTGCCCGACGCGGATGGGATGAAAAATATTTTTTATCAGCTGAAATTTTAGTGTTTTTACCGGGAAACAGCAGGGACGATCACAACTGTCATTTTGAGGCTGCATCAATGAAGCCATGAAGTGAGTTATCCCTGTTTTATTCGGCAGAACGGAAGAAAAACGGGCATTTTTTATACAGACAGATATATTGAGGCAGACAATACCGGAAGCGGGAGGAAGAAACGTTACATATGGAATGGATTACACAGTTTATTACACAATTGATTAACGGCTTAAATGTCGGTAGCGTATATGCGTTGATCGCACTTGGCTATACAATGGTATACGGTATTGCAAAAATGCTTAATTTTGCACACGGCGATGTGATTATGGTCGGCTCTTACACAGTGTTTATCGCAATCAGTTCGCTGAAATTTCCACCCTACCTATCCATTTTGGTGGGCATCATCGTTTGTACGGTGCTGGGCGTTGTGGTGGAGAAAATTGCCTATAAACCTTTGCGGAACACCTCTCCTTTAACGGTGTTGATTACTGCAATCGGAGTAAGCTATTTTCTGCAAAGTTTGAGTCTGCTTATTTTCGGAGACCAGCAGCGTTCTTTCCAATCTTTAATTTCTTTTGCCGGATTTGAGGCGGGCGGAATTAAAATGAGCGGAAACCAGATTGTGACGTTGGTTGTAACCTTGCTGATTATGGTTGGCTTGACTTTGTTCATTAATAAAACCAAAACCGGAAGCGCTATGCTTGCCGTTTCGGAGGACAAAGGCGCAGCAGAGCTGATGGGCGTTAATGTTAATAAAACGATTTCGCTGACCTTTGCGATTGGTTCAGCGTTGGCTGCGGTTGCAGGCGTACTGTATTCCAGCTCCTATGGATTTATCGGGCCATACATGGGCGCAATGCCCGGTATTAAGGCGTTTATCGCGGCGGTGCTCGGCGGAATCGGCAGTATTCCGGGGGCGATGCTCGGCGGTATTTTGCTGGGAATCATCGAAAGCTTGTCCAAAGCGTATATTTCAACGGAGTTGTCCGATGCGATTGTATTCGGTATCCTGATTCTTGTCTTGATTATCCGTCCGGCTGGGCTGTTGGGTAAAAACAGGATGGAGAAAGTGTAAAAGCACTTTTGATTGAGAAACACAGGATGCAAATTGTTCGGAGTATTTTAGTTTAAGCGGAAGGTGGTTTTCCTCCGATTGCGGCGGAAAAACAAGAAACTATGAGAAAAATTTTGACAAAGAAAAACATCATTACGCTGATTTTAACCATCGCATTGTATGCGGTGCTGTTTGGATTGGTGGAGGGCGGCGTTTTTTCCCGCCATATGAAAAGTCTTCTTGTTCCGATTGGAATCAATATAATATTAGCGGTGTCGCTCAACCTTACGGTCGGCTTTTTGGGAGAATTAACCTTAGGCCATGCCGGATTTATGTCGGTGGGTGCATATGTCGGATGTATTTTCAGCGCAACCTCGGGGCTGCCGGACTATCTGTCCTTTTTTCTGGGAATGATTGTCGGCGGACTTGCCGCGGCGGTGGTCGGTCTTGTCATCGGAATTCCGGTACTGCGGTTAAAAGGTGACTATCTCGCAATCGTGACATTGGCGTTCGGTGAAATTATTCGTTCCGTTATGGAAAATCTGACGGTCACCGGAGGCGCATCGGGCTACAGGGGAATTCCGATGCTTTCGGATTACACGATTGTGTTCATAGTTGTAGCGATTACCATCTTTATTATCGCTAATCTGGTAAATTCCCGTCACGGACGCGCAATTTGTTCTATCCGTGACAACGTCATTGCCGCGGAGTCGGTGGGAATCAATGTTACATACTATAAAATATTTGTTTTTGTGATTGCCGCGTTTTTTGCCGGTGTTGCCGGTGTTTTGTATGGGCACAACCTGGGTATTTTGATCCCCGCCAGATTTGATTACAATAAGTCAATCGAAATATTGGTTATTGTGGTGTTGGGCGGAATGGGAAGCCTGAAAGGCTCAGTTATTGCGGCAACACTGATTACCTTGCTGCCCGAAGTGCTGCGGGGCGCGGACAAGTTCCGGATGTTGCTGTACTCAATTGTATTGATTGTCATGATGCTGCTCAACGCTTCTCCGAAGTTTGCTTCCTTTAAGGCGAAGCTCAGATGGGAAAATTTATCCGCACTGTTCGGCAGGAAGAAAGCAGTGAAGCAGAAATAATGCAGTGCTGAAAATCTTGATAAAGGAGTCGGGGCGGCTTTCAGTCCCGGTATGATACAATGGCTTTATTAGAAGTAAAAAATCTGGGAATATCCTTCGGCGGTCTGCGGGCGGTTGATGATTTTAATGTTGCAATTGAAAAGGGGCAGCTTTACGGGTTGATCGGCCCCAACGGAGCCGGAAAAACAACTGTGTTTAACCTTTTGACCGGGGTTTATAAACCGACCAACGGATCCTTTTCATTGGGCGGCGTCAACCTTACCGGAAAAAATCCGATACAGATTAACAAGTCAGGGATTGCCCGTACGTTTCAAAACATCCGCCTATTTAAAAACATGTCGGTAATAGATAATGTAAAAATCGGATTGCACAATGAGAAAAAATACTCTGCATTAGAGGGCGTTCTGCGGCTGCCGCGATATTTTAAGGAAGAAGCAGAGATGGACGCAAAGGCAATGGATTTGCTCAAGGTGTTTGATTTGGACGGAGAAGCAGACTATTTGGCGTGCAACCTGCCTTACGGTAAGCAGAGGAAATTGGAGATTGCCCGGGCGCTTGCCACCGATCCGAAACTGCTCTTGCTGGATGAACCTGCGGCGGGAATGAACCCGAATGAAACCGATGAACTGATGCAGACGATTAAGTTCGTCCGGTCTCATTTTGATATTGCAATTTTATTGATCGAGCACGATATGCGATTGGTTGCCGGTATTTGTGAGGAGGTAACCGTTTTGAATTTCGGTACCGAATTGGCGCACGGCGCCACCGATATCGTTTTAAAGGATCCGCGGGTCATCACGGCTTATTTGGGAGAGTAACGGATCCGGCTTATGCCTGACAATGCGGCAAGAAAGGATTTTGAACAAATGGCAATGCTTACAGTTACCGATTTACAGGTATATTATGGTGTGATACAGGCGATTAAGGGGATTTCGTTTTCGGTTAATCAAGGAGAAGTCATCGCACTTATCGGCGCAAATGGAGCCGGGAAAACGACGACGCTCCATACGGTGACCGGCTTGATTCAGCCGAAAGCCGGAAAAATAGAATTTGAGGGCAAGGATATCACGAAAATGCCTGCTCATAAAATTGTTTCGCTCGGGATGGCACATGTACCGGAGGGACGCCGAATTTTTCAACAGCTTACAGTGCTGGACAATCTGAAACTTGGCGCCTATACCCGAAAGGACAAGAAAAAAATTGCTGATACGCTGGAAATGGTTTATCGGCGTTTTCCACGATTGGAAGAGCGAAAAAAGCAGATTGCAGGCACTTTGAGCGGCGGCGAACAGCAGATGCTGGCAATGGGGCGGGCTTTGATGTCAGAACCCAAAATCATCGTGATGGATGAGCCTTCCATGGGGCTTTCCCCGCTGTTTGTTACCGAGATTTTTGATATCATTCGGGAAATCAGCCAGGGCGGCACCACGGTTTTGCTGGTGGAACAAAATGCGAAAAAAGCGTTGTCCATCGCTGACCGGGCATATGTACTGGAAACCGGAAAGATCGTGCTTTCGGGAAACGCACAGGATCTCATGAATGATGATTCGGTGAAGAGAGCGTATTTGGGTGAATAAACGCTCTCTCAAACGGATAATTTCAGAAAGGAAGGGTAATTGGTATGGATCATTATGTAATTACGATTGCCAGAGGTTATGGCAGCGGCGGAAAAACAATCGGGAAAATGCTGTCCGAAAAGCTGGATATTCCTTTCTATGACAGGGAATTATTGCGAATGGCATCTGATGACAGCGGGATACATGAGCGACTTTTCGGGCAGGCGGATGAACGGGTAAAGCCGGGACTGCGCAAGCCGTTTGGCAAGGTGTATAAGGGAGAACTGCTGCCGCCGGAAAGTGATGATTTTGTATCGGATGACAACCTGTTTAACTATCAAGCCAAGATTATCAAGGAGCTTGCCGATACACGCTCTTGTGTAATTGTGGGACGGTGTGCTGATTTTATTTTGCAGGACAGACCGAACGTAGTCAAATTGTTTGTTCATGCTCCGTTTGAATCTTGTGTGAAAACGGTAATGGATATGTATGCGCTGCCTCAGAAAGAGGCTGAAAAGAAAATACAGGATACTGACCGGCATCGCAGCGCATATTATAAATACTATACCCGCAGAAACTGGGATAACGCACAAAATTATGATCTTTGCTTAAACAGTGCAGAGCTGGGATTTGATAAGTGTGTGGAAATTGTCGAAGCGTATATGAACATTCGTTTTAAGTAAATGCAACGATGATAAAATTACTTAAAAAAGCAGCCGTACCATCCGAAATTCATTCGAATGGCACGGCTGCTTTTTTAAGATTATTAACAATCATTTGTTAAAGAGCATTACTCCAGATTTAATTTTTTGGATAAGATCACGTTGGTGGTAATATAAAGAACGATCGATTGCACCAGAGAAATGACCAGGATTCCTGCCATAAAGAGCTGTACTTGATGAATCGACTGTAATCCGCTTACCCAAGTTACGAGCGGATGAATGGAAGCCAATATAATCATGCCGACGCTCATCAACGTTTGCCAAATCATGCTGATTACCAGATACGCGACAAAGGAAAGCAAAACACGGTGCTTGCCCGCAAGATGTCCCAGCGCCAGCGAAGCGTAGATTTGAAGGACAAACACAACCAGAGCTGCTAAGATTACAAGCAGGAATAAGCCACCAGTCAACAGGATAGGACCGTTCCTTTCCAACGGAAGTTTGAAAAAGTCAACGATCAGCGTGCGGATATCTCCTAAAAGCCCCTTGCGATATCCCAGAACAAGCACCGATAATGCGGCGGCGATGACGCTGATGACTGCCCATAGAATTGAAACAATCATTTTAGAAATAATATGTTTGCTTGGGGTTACCGGAAGAGTAAACATGAGATATCCTTCATCTGAAAGTAAGTTCTTATAAAATCGCTGAATCATGACTACCAGTGTAATGATAAAGGTTGCTACGATGATAAAGAAATAAATCGCGCCGGAAATGAGGGGCAGAAATGCCATCCTGGTTTGTAAAAGATTAATTTCAATAAAGACTTTGTTGATTAAGGCAAACAGCAGCAACCCGGCATACAGCGGCAAAAATATCCTAGCAGTCGCCTTGATTTCGTATTTTGTCAGTTTCCCTAGCATCTGAATACCTCCCTGAACATTTCATCTACTGATTTTCCCTGCTTTTCTCTGATGTCATCGACCGATGCAGCCATTTGGATTTGCCCTTGTGATATGAAAACAACTTCATCCAGCACGCGCTCGATATCATAAATCAGATGGGTAGAAATAATAATAGTGGCATTTTCGTTATAGTTTGTAATGATGGTGTTTAGAATATAATCTCTGGCTGCGGGGTCCACACCGCCGATAGGTTCGTCGAGCAGATAAAGCTGGGCTTGGCGGCTCATCACCAGAATCAACTGTACCTTTTCTTTGGTACCTTTGGACAGCGTTTTCAGCCGGTCTTTTGGATTGATATTCAACCGTGCCAGCATATCATATGCTTTATCGGCACGAAAATCAGAATAGAAATCCTGAAAGAAACGAATAATTTGTTCCACGGTCATCCAATCGTTGAGATAGGTTCGCTCCGGCAAGTAAGAAACGATCTTTTTGGTTTCTATGCCGATGTCTTTCCCGTCAATTTGCAGACTGCCCGAGGTAGGAGTCAGAATTCCGCTGAGCAACTTAATTAAGGTAGTTTTTCCGCTGCCGTTGGGACCTAATAAACCGATAATTTTACCGCGCTCTAAATTCAGACTGATGCCAGACAGTGCATATTTTCCTGAATAGGTTTTGACGACATTACTGCAATTTACAAGTGTGTTCATATATTTTGCTCCTTTGCTGTGGATTCAATCAGATGGATGGCATCTTCTTTTGTGAAACCGAGCCCGTTCATCTGAAGAAAAAATTCCATAATGACTTCCTGAGCCAACATGGTTTTCAGTTGTTCAATCATGTCTTTGTCCTCCGTTATAAATCTGCCGCTGGTTCGCTGGGTAAAAACCAGCCCCTCTCGTTCCAGCTCCGAAAACGCTTTCTGCATTGTATTAGGATTGACCGCTGCTTGTTCAGCGAGGGCTCTTACCGGCGGGAGCTGACTTCCTGCCGGAAATTCGCCCGACACAATTCTGCGTTTGATTTGTTCAATCAGTTGAAGATATATCGGTCGATCTGTCTTCATTTCCCATGTCATTTTACAAACCACTCCCTTCTTCCTTTTTTGTCTGTCAAAATTAATTCAATCTGTATTATTGTATTAAGTGATTAATACAATAATACAACTTCCTTTTTATTTTGTCAAGTACTTTTCAAAAAATAATCAGAAATATTTCAGGGAAAACGTCTTGCATACTGATTCCCTTTGCTATATAATGAAAAAAAGGATATACTTCCTGAATTTACAAAGGAGGATTGACAGATGTATAGCTATGATTTTAGTTACGAGTATCCCATAACGGGGTCAGGAGCAGAAAGGATGGAAGCGTTTGCAATTTTTGCTTCGATTTATGCGATTATGCTTCTGGTTTTTGCTGCAATCGGATTGACAATTTATGTTCTGCGGTCAATTGCACTGACGCGTTTATCTCAAAACCGTGGGTTTAACAATCCCTGGATCGGGTGGATTCCGTTTTGCAGCGGGTATGCACTCGGCAGGATATCTGACGATATCAACATCAAACGGGGAAAAACCACCAATCACCGAAAAATATTGCTTGGCACAAATATTGCGGTGGGTGCGTTGGAATTGATTGGATTGGGTGTTATGATTCCGGCAATAGTGTCATTGATACAACACAGTATCAACTATGGCTCATCCAATGCTGATGCGGCAGTGGCAGCTCCTGTTTTGGCAGGCTGTTTTTTGATTATGATTGGAGCCATTGTTGCTATTGTGTATGCCGTTTTCAATTATATCGCCTTGTACAATGTTTTCAAGGATTATGCGCCGAATAATGCGGTATTGTATCTTGTTTTATCGCTGTTAGTAGGAGGAAGCGATACGATCATCCTCTTTATTATCCGCAATAAAATGCCGGTACCGCCTATACCGCCATATGGTGGATATCCGTATCCGCCGCAGCAGTATGGGCAGTATATGCCCCAGGCAGGAACACCTAACGGACAACCGCCGCAGCCGGGACAGTTCGGACAATACATGCCACCACCGCCGGCAGGAACACCTAGCGGACAACCGTCGCAACAGGGACAGTTCGGGCAGTATATGCCTCCGCCACCGCCATCAGCGGAAACGCCGAAAGAACCATCCTCACAAGATTTTTCTGATGAACAATAAAATAACAAGTTTGGTTTCAATGAAATTTAACAGCTTGTGCTTTTTGTTTTGCGCATGAACACTTCTGCATGGTGTAATAAAAAATTTGAAAAACCTATTGACAAACAGAAAAGATGAGATTATAATATAGTCAAAATTAGGAATAAAACCGATGATTAAGAAGAGTAGGTACGGAACCTTCCCTTTCAGAGAGCCGCAGGTGGTGTGATTGCGGTAGTTGTAAGGCTGTACTGAATGGACTTATGAGGGCAGGACGAAATGCAATTGATATTCAATCTTTGCTTAGTAGTGCCTGACGGGATCTCAACCCGTTATCCAGTGAGCATACATGATGGTGTATGAAATGAGTGGACATGAAAATGTCAATTCGGGTGGTACCGCAGAAGGTTTAAGCTTTTGCCCCGGCAGTTGCCGAGGCAAGGGCTTTTTTATTTGCAGTCATTTCGCTTGCCGCATTTATTCCTGATTTCATGCAATAAAAAACGGAAAGGAAATGATTGAAATGGCAAAAATCCCACACAGATATTATTTAACAGAGGAGCAAATGCCGAAACAATGGTATAACCTTCGCGCAGATATGAAAGAACTACCCGATCCGCTGATTAACCCTGCAACCATGAAGCCGGCGGTAGAATCCGATCTTTATCCTGTGTTCTGTAAAAAATTGGCGCATCAGGAAATGGATAACGAAACACGCTATATTGATATTCCCGAGGAAATACAGGAGATGTATAAAATATATCGTCCTTCCCCGCTGATTCGTGCCTATAATCTGGAAAAGGCATTGGGAACTCCGGCAAAAATTTACTATAAATTTGAAGGAAACAATACTTCCGGAAGTCACAAATTGAATTCCGCCATTGCACAGGCATACTATGCCAAGGAGCAGGGATTAACGTCTTTAACGACCGAAACCGGAGCAGGACAATGGGGAACTGCACTGTCAGAGGCTTGTTCTTATTTTAATCTTCCGCTGACGGTATTCATGGTTAAGGTGTCTTATGAGCAGAAGCCGTTTCGAAAAGCGGTTATGCAGACCTTCGGCGCCGAAGTAATACCGAGCCCCAGCAACACAACCCGGGTCGGACAGCAAATTCTCGCTAACGACCCCAATACCGGAGGCAGCCTGGGATGCGCAATTTCTGAGGCGGTCGAAAAGGCGGTAACCACTGACGGATGCCGTTATGTACTCGGCTCGGTGCTCAATCAGGTGTTGCTGCATCAGTCGATTATCGGGCTGGAATCCAAAGCGGCCATGGATTTTCTGGGAGAATATCCGGATGTGGTAATCGGCTGTGCCGGCGGAGGATCCAATCTCGGTGGACTGATTGCGCCGTACATGCAGGATAAGCTGACAGGGAAGGGAAATCCTCGGATCGTTGCAGTAGAACCGGCGTCCTGCCCGTCTTTCACACGCGGAAAGTACGCCTATGATTTTTGTGATACCGGAAAAATCACCCCAATGGCGAAAATGTATACTTTGGGATGTGGCTTCATTCCGTCAGCCAATCATGCCGGCGGTCTTCGGTATCACGGGATGTCCCCGATTTTATCCAAGCTGTATCATGACGGTTATATGGAGGCTGTTTCAGTGGAGCAAAGCAAGGTGTTTGAGGCTGCGGTTTATTTTGCAAAACATGAAACCATTCTGCCGGCTCCCGAATCTGCACATGCCATTCGTGCAGCAATGGATGAAGCCATCAAATGTAAGGAAACCGGAGAGGAAAAAACCATTCTGTTTGGCTTGACCGGCACCGGATATTTTGACATGACTGCATACAGCAGTTATATCGAAGGCACGATGACTGACTTTATCCCGAGCGATGAAGATCTGCAAAAGGGCTTTGACAGTCTGCCGAAAATCCCGGGAATTCAGGAGTAACCCCCTGCTTATCCGAAATCATGACGTGTTCCGTCATTACTGCCCAATGCTTCGAATATACAAATAATTTCTTCAATCTTCATAAAACATTCATTGTCTGTCAGGCTGTCATCATGGATGACAGCCTTTATTTTTTGCAGTGCTTGATAACTTTCTGATTGTATTATTACGGTTTTAATCAGAAAATGACGTTCTGATATGATTTCGGTTCCTAGAAAAAACAAAACGTTAACATAGCCGTGTCTGACTGTTTACATTTTCATGACAATACATTACAATCAAGGTTCATGTGTTGATTGTGGTTGATATGGGAGATATAATATTGTTAAGGGAATATCGGATTATAGCTACTTGCTGTAGAAGCACCACAGAATTTGTTTTGCGGCACAAATAGGTGGAATAGTTTGTCAGGGGTGAGATGGGTGAAAAACAAAATCTGTATTTCTTTGATGCTATTGGTCATGATTTGGATGGTTACAGCGTGTGTTCCGTCAGTGGAAACCATCACCAAACAACCGGGTAATTATTTATATGGCAAAAACGAAAAAATCGAAATTGTAGATATTGAAAACAATCAAGTGATTGCAATTCTGACAATCAACGACTGTCGTATATTGAAAAATTCTGCGTTTAAGATATCTGAATATAAAAATACCGACAGCAACGGCTCTGTCATATACGAGGATGTCAATTATGGACAGTTGATACAGGTTGATTATGATTTTGAAAACCAACCCGGCTATTCCAAGGAAATATCAGCACATAATTTTTCTGTAAAAAGCAGTAGTGGAGAGCATGCAAAAATAAATCCGGAGATAAAAAACATTTCCTTTGATGAAGCCAATAGTTTTTTAGTGGCACTGAAAGAGAGAAGCGACCGGTTGGAGATTTCATTTGCTTATGATATTTATCAATTCAGAGACACCGCCAAAATATCTCTAAATGTTGCCGACATTGTTTTAGACGGCAGTAATTCTCATATCGCTGATACTTCGACAGTACTCTCTGCGTACAAAACAAATAGTTCTATTGCATCCAATAAGGATGCGATTTCTTCTATTGATGATACAAAGGCTTCCTCCTTGTATTCTTCGGATAATCAACAAGTTTCAGTAACACATGAATATGTGATTGTAGTCATTATTTTGTTGACAGTTGCTTTGATTGCCGTATCCTCAGCATTGATTGTCAAGACAAGAACAAAACCATAATTTTCTCTAATACCGATCAAAAAAGCTGTCTGAAGCTTGCAGTGAGCTTCAGACAGCTTAATTTTTATCTTTTTAATATTGTTTGCCCCAGAACACCATCTTTTTGGCGGGTTTGCCGCAGCAAACACAGGTGTCTGCGATCTGTTCCTCATGGAATGGAATACAGCGCGATTTTACGCCGGTATCCTCTTTGATCTTCTCCTCACAAGCAACATCGCCGCACCACATTGCTTTGATGAAGCCGTTTTTCTCGTTGGCAATTTGCAGGAACTCGTCATAGTTGGCAGCGGTATAGGTACGGTTTTCCCGGTTTTCCAGCGCACGCTGATATAATCCGTCGTGTACTGCCTGCAATGTTGCCGGAATCGTGCTTTCCAACTCGTCAAGAGAAACCGTGATTTTTTCGCGATCATCCCGTTTTACCAAAACGCATTGATTCGCTTCAATATCTTTCGGCCCGATTTCCAATCTTAACGGAACGCCTTTCATCTCATACTGTGAAAATTTCCATCCCGGAGAATTGTCCGAATCATCCAGTTTCACACGGCAGAACTTGCTCAATCGGTTGTATAACTCGTTTGCCTTATCCAAGACACCTTCTTTGTGCATCGCAATCGGAACAATAACCACCTGAACCGGTGCAATTGCCGGAGGAAGCACTAAGCCGTTGTTATCGCCGTGAGTCATGATAATGCCGCCGATCAGGCGGGTGGATACACCCCATGAGGTTTGATGAGGATAAGCGAGTTTGTTATCTCTTCCCGTAAAGGTGATGTCAAACGCTTTGGCAAAGCCGTCGCCGAAATAGTGGGAGGTACCTGCCTGTAAAGCGATTCCGTCATGCATCATCGCTTCGATGGTATAGGTTGCTTGTGCGCCGGCAAATTGTTCTTTTTCGGTTTTTCGTCCTTTTAAAACGGGAATAGCCAAACTTTGTTCGCAGAAATCCGCATAAACATTCAGCATCCGGAGAGTTTCCTCCTGTGCTTCTTCAGCGGTTTCATGCATCGTATGACCTTCCTGCCATAAAAATTCTACGTTGCGCAGGAACGGACGGGTTGTTTTTTCCCATCTGACCACAGAGCACCATTGATTATATAGTTTGGGCAAATCTCGATAAGAATGAATGACATGGGCATAATGATCGCAAAAGAGGGTTTCGGAGGTCGGGCGGACGCAAAGCCGCTCTGTCAGTTTTTCGCTTCCGCCATGGGTAACCCATGCCACTTCGGGAGCAAAGCCCTCTACATGATCTTTCTCCTTTTGGAGCAGGCTTTCCGGAATAAACATCGGCATATAAACATTTTCATGTCCGGTTGCTTTAAAGCGGGCATCCAAATCCTTTTGAATGTTTTCCCAAATTGCATAACCGTAAGGTTCAAACACCATGCAGCCTCTCACACCGGAATAATCTACCAATTCCGCTTTTTTTACGACGTCGGTGTACCATTGTGCGAAGTCTTCCTCCATGGAAGTGATCGCCTCAACCATTTTCTTTTGATTTGCCATTTGATACAGTCTCCTTTTTTATCGACGAATCAATTTGATTCTTGAGAATGAATACGTTTCTTTTCATTATCTTTTAGTTTCCATTTTGTCAGCGGCGCTTCGGCAGGGCTCTCTGAATCAAAGGTATAGCGCGCGCCGCAGGAATCACAAGTGGCTGTGCCGGGTTTGTTGACGCTTTGGCATTTTTTGCATATCCAGCGTTTTTGAGATTCCATTTTCGGCAGTTGAGCATCGTGAAAGATCCGGCTTTCCTGCTCCGGATCGATACCGTTTTCCGCTTTTTCATGGGCACGGAATTTTTGCCGCAATGTGTCAAGATCAATTTCCAAGTTATCAATTCGATCCAAACACTGAATCAGCATAAATAGCGGAACCAGAGAAATCGCCGAGCCCACAAGCGAAAGGCAAGCTAAAATAATACTGTTTGCCAGCAGGGCAAAGAAGCTGAAAACTGCGATAATGATGTCGAAGACGACAATTCCATACAGTGCTTTTTTCATGCAATCAAGTCCTTTCTGCGAGGGGAAAGATTCGATGATGCCATATAGGAAGGTATTGCCGCAATTAATAATAAGTATAACATGTCTAGCGGCGTATCGTCAAGGTGTTTCGAGCGGATATGCAAATAATTTGCATAAAAAACGGCTGAACAAGTAAATGTTCAGCCGTTTAAAAATACAGACTCAATTAGAAATCAACTTTGTTGCCGTAATAGGTGCAGGACAGCAATTTTTCCATTTCGGCAGGGGTAATTGCTCTCGGGTTAGAGCCGGTGCAAGCGTCGCCGACTGCCAATTCCGCAATCTTCGGAAGTTTTTCATTGAACTCCGCTTCATTTACACCGAAGTCTTTCAGTGTTTTCGGAATATTCAGCTTGACGTTGTATGCGTCTATCTTCGCAATCAGTGCGGCAACCAGCTCGGAATCGGTTGTGCCGGTCAGACCGACAGCACGCGCAATATCAGCATAGCGTTTCATGGCAGTAGCGTCTTTTGCATTATATTGGATTACATAGGGAAGATAGATCGCATTTGCGCATCCGTGCGGAATGTGCCCCGTGCTGAATGCGGCTCCGGTTTTATGTGCCATAGAGTGAACAATGCCCAGCAATGCATTAGAGAAAGCCATGCCGGCAAGGCATTGCGCATAGTGCATCTGCTCTCTGGCTGTCATGTCCCCGTTATAGGAATCAGGCAGATAGGTGAATACCATTTCGATTGCCTTTAATGCAAGCGGATCGGTAAAGGGAGAATTGAGGGTGGACACATAGGCTTCAATTGCGTGCGTTAAAGCGTCCATACCGGTATGCGCCGTCAGCTTGGCAGGCATGGTTTCCGCCAAATCCGGATCGACGATAGCGATATCGGGAGTAATATTAAAATCAGCAAGCGGATATTTGATGCCCTTTTGATAATCGGTAATAACCGAAAATGCGGTTACTTCTGTTGCAGTTCCGGAGGTAGAAGGAATTGCGAGAAATTTTGCTTTTTGGCGCAGGGTGGGGAAAGCAAACGGGGTGATCAAATCTTCAAATTTTGTATCGGGGTATTCATAAAAAGCCCACATTGCTTTGGCTGCGTCAATCGGTGAGCCGCCGCCCATTGCAATAATCCAGTCGGGTTCAAATTCCCGCATGGCTGCTGCGCCTTTCATAACGGTTTCAACAGAAGGATCCGGTTCTACGCCTTCAAACAGTCTGGTTTCTATTCCGGCTTCTTTTAAGTTCTCTACGACACGATCCAAAAATCCGAAACGCTTCATTGAGCCGCCGCCGACTACGATGATTGCTTTTTTACCGGACAAATGTTTTAATTCATCCAATGTGCCTTTGCCAAAATAAATGTCCCGCGGTAACGTAAATCTTGCCATAATAACAACTTCCTTTCATTTTAGCCGGGATGCACCAGATAACTGTGTTGTGCGGTTATAGGAAGCAACCGGTTGTTGAATATCATTTCATGATAAGCACTCAACATCTTGTTAAATATTTATCAATCTAAATATATTATAAAGGTTTCCTTTTTAAAAATCAATATATGAATTGTATTTTTTGTGTTAACATGCGATCAAAAAGGTAAAAGATAAAATAAAATGGGAATATATGTAAATAATAGTAAATATAAAAAATAGGAAAGGAGCATCCGAAGATGCTCCGAAGAAGGACTTTATTCTGTTTACTTGTTCACACAAATAACATGGAAAAAGTGATTTTTTCTAATATGCCGCCTCAGCTAATTTGGCTGCAATTCTTAAAAGTTCTGCTGAGTATTCCAGTGCCTCTTGTGTGTCCTTTAATTCTAATTCGATTTCGTCGGCTCTTGCAGACCAATCGGCAGCCTTGGATGCCATTTTTGTGTAATCAGAGAGTATAGACATATCAGTAGGATTCACTTTATATTTTTTTATAATCTCTATGTAATCATCAACCCATACTTCATAGTCTTTCAAAAATTGTTTCCATTCCTGATGGCTAGAGGAAACAGCGGATTTATTTGATGAGGTAATTGAACTTATATGTTTTGACGAGCTATTATTTGTTCCGGGCGTACTTTTGGCATCAGAAGTATTATCGGGTTGATTGATTTCAATGGACATGACATTGTTTCCCATATATCGCAGAGAAAGGCGGTAACCGTTTGCATTTTTTGCGTTATAAAACTTATCCCCTTTTTCGTAGTCCACAGTGAATCCTTTCCCTGCGCATTCATTTGCATAAGCGTTAAAATTATCTATTGTAGTTTCTCCTAAATAAATAAAAAATCCAGAAGATTTTTCCCAATTGATTGTTCCCACAGTTGATTTAGGCTTGGGCAACAAAGCTGATATTTCATTTTGAGGCCATTGCATCTGTCCCATTTTCATAGGAGCATTAAGCTCAATAGATAATTTTCGATCGTAATAATGCAATTCCAATTTATAACCGTCTTGATTAAAAGCATTGTATGTACGGTATGATCCCCCGGATTCCTCGCTGTCCACTGTAAATCCTTTTTGCCTGCAGGCGTCTAAATAGTCTTTGTATTGTTTTTCGGAAACTTTAAAAATATCGAGCCATAGTTTTGTGGAAGAGTCAGTGTATATTTCTCCTTTAGACGATTCCGGCTGCGGAAGTACTGTGCTAAGGCTGATATCAGCCCATTCTAGATTTTCTCCGCCGCAGGCAGCCAAAGAAAGAATCATCATTGCTGCAAGTAAAAGTGCTATTGCTTTTTTCATAAGTAAATACCCCTCCGTTTTGCATTTTTGCAAATTTAATTTTATAGCATTAAAACAGAACAGAAATTCTGATTTAATGCAAGTATATCATGTATAGCTTAATTTGTCAATTAAACTATACATATAATGATAATTTATTATCGTGTTACGCAATCTATAATAAACAAGAGGAGGCGTGTAATATATGATATCTGATACAATTAAAACATTGCGGGAGCGGGCAAATATGTCTCAGGCAGCACTTGCAAAAAAGTTAGATGTAACTCGTAGCAGCGTAAATGCATGGGAAATGGGACTGTCAACACCTACAACGCAATATGTTGTCGGTATAGCAAAACTTTTTCATGTATCCGCTGATTATTTGCTTGGAATGGAAGCTAAGGCAAGTATTGTTTTAGATGGTTATACGCCAGAGGAGATAGAATTACTTTATAGCCTTATAAAATATTTTGACAACCAAAGATAATTGCGTTAAAGGTATATTCCAAAATTTAAAAGTATTTTACCAGTATTTTTTCAATAAGGTCAAAGACTCATCAATCAACGTTCCGGTGATTGATTGTACTACCACCGGAAAAAGTGAGTGGAACCCGCCTTTAGAGGCGGGTTCCACTCACTTTTTCGTTATATCCGGGTTATCCTAAATCACATACGTCTGTCAGAAGCACTTCATTTGTGACGCAATGTTCTAACTCCAATACGGTGATATTATTTTTGCCGGTTTTCAGCAAAGGCGCCGGAATATACAAAGTCTTTTGAGGCCCTGCAGTATTCCAATATCTTCCGATATTAAATCCATTTACAAAAACAACACCTTTTGTAAATCCATCCAGTCGGATAAAAGTATCTGCTGTTTCATTGATGTCAAAATCTCCCGATAAAAAGGTCGGTACTTGTATTTCACCGTCAAAAGGAGTGTATTGCAAAGTTGAAAGATCTTCCAGCGGCAGAGGATAGATCGTCCATCCGAAATGACTTTGCTGACCGATTCGCACGCCGTGCAAAATGCCTTTTGCATCATACAGCTTCGGACCGTAGTTCACTCGTCCCATGTTTTCAACTAAAATGTCAAGCTGTATTTTTTCGTTTTCCGCCAGTTCGATCAGAACCTCATCATTTCTGCGGCGGGTACGTTCCTTAATTCCTTTTAAAGTTCGATTGACGAAGATTAATGCGCGGTCATGCAGTCCGTCGATTTCCAGAGGGAGTTTTTCCATCGGACCGCAAACAACGGTGGAATATAGAATAAAACCAAAGTCCTGATCCAGTTCTTCCATTGTCAGCGGAGCAGTGCTTTTTGTAGGAGCAGACAAATTTTCCAGATGATCCAATAAAGAAGCTTTTTTGGTCAAAGCCACTTTACCGTATGCTTTTTTGGGAAGATTAGATACCGTTAATGCAGGGGCTTCCCCAAAATGTTTTTCCAGTACCGATTTTACCTCGTAATATTTCGGAGTCAAATCTCCGCATTCACTGACCAGACAGTCATAATCATAACTTGTAACGATAGGCTGGTACACACCGTCATAATTTGCTCCATTGGTAAAAGCAAAATTTGTACCCCCGTGGAACATATAAAAGTTCACCGACGCTCCGGTACAAAGTATTTCATCTAAAACTTGAGCAGTATCTTGCGGTGAGCGGGTATGGTGGTCTTCGTACCAGTGGTCAAACCAACCGTTCCAGCACTCCATACACATCAACGGCTGATTCGGGCGAAATTCTTTTAATGCCGCAAAATTCTCAGCAGGTCTGCTCCCGAAGTTTACGGTTGCCAACACATCGTCAACGGAACCGCCGTGAAGCATAAATTTTTGCGCTCCGTCAGAGGTAAACAGCAAGCAGTCCACGTGGTTGCTGTTTAAAATTTCGGTTAATGCCGTTAAATATTTTTTGTCGTTCCCATAGCCTCCGTATTCGTTTTCGACCTGTACGGCAATCACGTTTCCACCGTTGGTAGATAAGCGCGGTACAATATGTGAAAACAACACTTTATAATAATTGCTGATCTTTTCCAAAAACAACGGATCATAGCATCGGAACTTCATGCGCGGGTATTTCATCAGCCATGAAGGCAGTCCTCCCATCTCCCACTCTGCACAGATATACGGACCCGGACGCAAAATAACATTTAAGTCGAGACTTTTCGCGATGTCTAAAAATTTACCAATATTAAGACCGCCGGAAAAATCAAAAACTCCTTCCCGCCGTTCGTGCAAATTCCAGCAAACATAGGTTTCTACGGTATTAAAACCGCACGCCTTCAGCTTTTTTAAACGATCTTCCCAATATTCCGGAACAACCCGAAAATAATGTATGGCTCCGGATAAGATAGTAGTAGGGTGACCGTCTATCAAGAAGCGGTCATCTTGAATCGTTAGTATTCCCATAAGCAAGTTCCTCCGTTGTTCTGATTTCATACAACATGGATTTCCGCATTTTTCGAGAAACCCATATTAATGTTTGAAGTCTGTAAAAGTAAATGCGAGAACAATTATTTGACATTTCGGAAATTTGGGATAACGCGATACTGCTTTTTCGGAAGTCATTTTTGCTTCTTCCGGCTTTATATGGAAGTATAACGAAAAGCGAGATGTCCTCCGCCTTTATAGGCAGAGGGTTTCATTCACTTTTTTCGGTGGTGCAATCCACCACTGGAACGTTGAATGATGGGGATTTAACCCTTTTGAATACTGAATCTTTTCATTTGGCTTTTTACAAATGTTCGATATTATCATTAATAGGACTGTATTTCAAGGTTTTTAGTCGTTTGGCAAATCTTCTTCGTTTTCCAGATTGTGCCATACGTTCTGTACGTCGTCGTTGTCCTCCAGTGCATCCAGCAGCCGTCCCATCTTAACCAGGCTGTCCGGATCTTCCAGACGGGTATAAGTGGCGGGAACCTGCGCTGCCTCTGCCGAGCTGATGTCGTAACCCTTCTGTTCCAATACCTCTCTGACGTTGTGCAGGCTTGCAGTGTCGGTGGAAATTTCCAAAACACCGTCCTCCAGTTTATAATCATCGGCGCCTGCTTCCATGACGTCATCCATTACTTTTTCTTCATCCAAACCGTCATCCTCAACCAAAATAATGCCCTTGGGGGAGAACATAAAAGAGACGCATCCGGGAGTGCCTAAATTGCCTCCGAATTTATCGAAATAGTGACGTACATCCGATGCGGTGCGATTGCGGTTGTCGGTCAGACACTCGACAATCAAAGCAACGCCGTTTGGTCCGTATCCTTCATAAACGATGTTTTCATAATCGTTTTTATCCTGTCCGCCGGCAGCTTTTTTGATAACACGATCGATATTGTCGTTTGGAACGTTATTGGATTTTGCTTTTGCAATCAAATCACGTAATTTGCTGTTTACAGCAGGATCGGGGCCTCCTTCGCGAACGGCAACCGTCATTTCCCGCCCGATTTTAGTGAAAACCTTGGCGCGCTCTGCGTCGGTTTTTCCTTTTTTGCGTTTGATGGTACTCCACTTGGAATGTCCTGACATGAAAATCTTCCTTTCAAAACTTAAACTTACTATTTCAGACAGCGTGCCTATTTTCAAACGTCCGCTGAATAAGCGGTTGCTTCAGTTCAAGCGGGGCGCTGTCTAAGTAATCAATGTTTCTTTTTATCGTAAACGGCTGTCTAATATTTTCTTAAAAAAATAAGCATATCCGTAAACCTGTTCCATATAATAATACAGCGGAATGATAATTCCGTCAATAAAAAAACGAAAAATCAAGAAGCATATCTTGACTTTTCGATGCTTATTGTCCCGAAAACATGAGAAAATAAGCAGATTGCTGCTAAAACCAAGTTGTAGAAAAGGATGGTGAAAAACAATGGCAAAAAGAAATCAAAATCAATCCGAAAACAGACAGCAACAACAGTCCCAAAACAATAACAACAATAATCAAAATCAGCAGAAAAAACAGCAGAATCAGTTTTCAAACCAGCAGAATAACAAACAGCAGCAGAATGAAAACGAGTGCAGATAAAATAGGACGCGATGAATGCCCGATATAGGGCAGCTCCATTTATCAAAAATGCCGATAGCCAGTTGGGAGTAATCAAACTGCCAATTGGCTATCCTTCTATTTTCTTGAATCCTTCGCCCAACACTTCACCCGCATTGGTGACGATAATGAAGGCTTTGGGATCTACCAGGTTAACAATTCGTTTGATCTTATAAAACTGATGATTGCGGATCGCGCAGAGAAGTACCTCGCGGGGATCGCCTGAAAAAGCGCCTTTTGCCGGAAGAATAGTACCGCCCCGGTGAACTTCTTCAATAATTGCCTTGGAAATTGCAGGGCAGTGATCCGAAACGATAAACACCATTTTTCCGACATCTAATCCGTAGATAATGCTGTCAATTACTTTGGAACAAACGAACATGGCAATAATTGCGTATAATGCAGATTCCAGATTTGCGAAAACCAAAGTTGCAAAGGAAATTATGATTAAATCCGAGAGCAGAACAATTTTACCGATCGGAAACTGGGGAAATTTACTTTGAATGACACGGCTAGTGATATCCGTGCCACCGGTGGAGCCGTTTCGGATAAAGGTAATTGCCATACCGGCGCCGATCATTGCTCCGCCAAACAGTGCCGCAAGCAGCATGTCTCCGGTATAAGGTGGAATGTAAACGAATAAGACATCTACCATGGCGGTGAACAAAATGGTGGAAATCAGCGTTTTAATAATAAAGTCTTTTCCGAGAAATTTGAGCCCCAGCAACAGCAGAGGAATATTGATCAGTGAAAAAAAAGTACCGATCGGAATGCCGGTTAAAGCATTGATTGCTGTCGCCAGACCGGTGATGCCGCCGGGTGCAATCTGGTTGGGAACCGTAAAAACATGGACTCCTAAAGCATAAATTGCCGTTCCTACTAAAATAAACAGATAATCAATGATCATGTTTTTGATTTTGCCGCGTGTTTTCATAACACCGCCTCCCAAATATACATTAAGCTTCCTAAACATTAGTTATATGCAGTAAGACGCGTTATATTACTTTGCGGCTGTAAGTTGTTTCTGTTTTGGACGCGGCAATGTGTTATTCCAGATGTTCCCAAATATGATCGAATAAAAATCGGATACGGGCTTGTTCTCCTTTCAGGTAAAGGTATCCGAACAATGCTTCCAGACCCGTCGCCCGCCGATATTCAACCGGATCGGCATTTTTGGGCACATGGTGACCATTGGCGTTTCTGCCCCGTTTATAAATATCGGTTTCCTCTTCGGACAGCAGCCCCTCAAGCAAAAAAATTGCGCGGGACTGCGCTGAAGCACATACGACCGCTACCGTTTTTTTATGTAGCTTGGCGACGGGAGCATTGCCGTCTGTAACAAAGCGTTCCCGCACCAGCAATTCAAAAACGGCGTCACCGAGAAAAGCAAGGGTCAGCGGGCTTAATTGCTTGGGATGATTCATATGTTCATTTGTCGCCAGAGTAACATCACATCTTTTCCCGGTATGACTGAAAATCCTTTGTAAGTGAACTTTTCAGACACACCTTAGTTAATAAAATCAAACTGAAATCCGAACAGCTCTACGGTATCGCCTTCCTGAATTCCCATTTCTTCCAGTTTATCAATAATACCGCTGCTGCGCATGACGCGCTGAAAATACTGCAAGGATTCATAGTCATCCATGTCTACCGTGCTGAGCGCCTGCTCCAGCCAAGGCGCGTCAATGACATAAACGCCTTCCTCATCCACGGTGATATCAAATTTTCTGCGGTCATTGTTTTCCAGTTCTTCCAGACTTAACGGTTCGGGTTCATACCGTTTAATGGGAGGCAACTCTTCCAGCTTGTGGGAAACAGCGGCGATCAAATCTTTGGTTCCGGCAGTCGTTGCCGCTGAGATTTCAAAAAACGGATAGCCGAGATTTTCAATATAACTGCGAAACGCAGAAATTTGTTCGGGGGTTGCCATATCGGATTTGTTTGCCGCTACGATTTGAGGTCGTTCGGCAAGTTCTTCGCTGAAATTTTCAAGCTCCCGGTTGATAATTTCAAAATCCGCAATCGGATCGCGTCCTTCTACTCCCGATACATCTACTACATGGACAATCAAGCGACAGCGCTCTACGTGGCGCAAAAATTCGTGTCCTAAACCGATGCCGTCGCTGGCGCCCTCAATCAATCCGGGAATATCTGCCATCACGAAGGATTTGCCTTCTTCTATTTTTACCACGCCCAGCACCGGAGTGAGAGTAGTAAAGTGATAATTGGCAATTTTGGGCTTGGCAGCGCTCACCACTGAAATCAGGGTGGATTTCCCGACGTTGGGGAACCCGACCAAGCCTACATCGGCGAGCAGTTTTAGTTCCAGTGTCAATTCCATACTTTCGCCCTCGAATCCCGGCTTAGCAAAACGGGGAATCTGGCGGGTAGGGGTGGCAAAACGCGCGTTGCCCTTGCCGCCGTTTCCGCCCTTGGCAATGACAACCGGTTCTTCTCCCGAAAGGTCGGCAACCACCCGCCCGGATTCAGCATCACGCACCAGTGTCCCGCGGGGCAGTTTAACAATGAGCGGTTCTGCGCTTTTTCCGGTGCAGTTTTTAGAACTGCCGTCCTGTCCGTTAGGGGCAACATACTTTCGTTTATAGCGGAAGTCAATCAGAGTGGATAAATTATCATCTACCTGAAAGACGATATCACCGCCTCTGCCTCCGTCACCACCGTCGGGACCGCCGGCAGCGACATACTTTTCCCGATGAAAAGAAACAGCACCGTTTCCGCCGTTTCCGGCTTTAATTAAAATTTTCGCTTTATCTACAAACATGTTTATTCTCCATGATCCGGCGGATATAAAGTGGGCTTTTTCTGCCGCCGGGACAGAATTGCCTGTTACAATGAGAAGCCTTTGTTAGTGTATCCGCAAACATCGGTTTCGATACAACAAAAGCCTTGCGTTTTCGCAAGGCTTTCAGACAAGCTTCCTTATTAGTCTGCGTAAACGCTGACTTTTTTGCCGTCACGTCCGACGCGCTCAAATTTCACCTTGCCATCAATCAAAGCGAACAACGTATCATCGGATCCGCGACCTACGTTTTCACCGGGATGAATATGGGTTCCGCGCTGACGAACTAAAATGTTGCCGGCGAGTACGAACTGACCGTCCGCACGTTTTGCGCCGAGCCGTTTGGATTCGGAATCACGGCCGTTCTTGGTAGAACCGACACCTTTTTTATGTGCAAAAAATTGCATGCTGAGTTTTAACATATCAGTTACCGTTCCTTTCAGTTTATGCCGGTCAATCGGCAAAACAAATTAATCATCATGTTTAAAGTTTCCTTTGCCCGTTTGATACGGGGAAAATCAAACTATGGAGTGCGAAAATGATATTTTTCACACGATTCTTCCGATAAATCAATCGTTTTTTCAAATTCCTCCGAAAGCAGCTTCAAATGCAGCTGTAAAGCGTCTAAAAAGGGCTGAGCAGCAATCATATCCGATTCTTTCGTCAAAGAAAGCCGAATTTCATTTTCCTGCAAATTCAATTCCGCGGGCAGTCCGAGAATTTCGGTAATCCCGTTAGCAGTTAATTCCACTGCCGAAGTTACGCTGGCACAGGCAATATCCTTACCATAGTCGGCATAGCCGGCATGTCCGGAAATGGAAAAGCCGGAGCAAAGCTTTCCGAATTTGAAAAAATGAGCGTATATCATGATATTATGCGTTGATTGTTTCGATACGAACCTGGGTGTAAGCCTGTCTGTGACCTTTTTTGCGGTGAGAATCTTTTTTCGGTTTGTAGGTAAAAACAGTAACCTTTTTGCCTTTTCCGTTTTTCAGCGCGGTTGCGGCAACGGTTGCACCGTCAACATAAGGAGCACCGACTACGATTCCGTCGTCTTTTCCCACAGCGATAACTTTATCAAAGCTAACGGCTGCATCTGCTTCAACATCCAGTTTTTCGATGAAAATTACATCGCCTTCGCTTACGCGATACTGTTTTCCGCCTGTTTCAATAACTGCGTACATAAATTAGGCACCTGCCTCTTTCTATTAAACTCGCTATCTTAAACGAGGCGGCGCAGGCAAAACTGCGCACTTATAGCCCGAGATAAGCGGCTTTATTATTCTATCATACCGCAATTCCTTTGTCAAACTATTTTGAACAAAAATCAGAATTTCGGCAAAGTTTAACAAAATGTTTACAAATTGATCTATAAGGATATCTCTGCCGTATCTTCGCAGCGGTACCGACATCATTTCAAAAAATAAAAGACAATGCTTCAGAGGTTGGGAAGCATTGTCCTCTTTATTTGAGAAATTAAGCGGTCTTACGCTTTGTTGAGCTTGCTGACCAGATTGGATTTCTTTCTTGCAACATTGTTTTTATGAAGCAAGCCTTTGGCACCTGCCTGATCCAAACGTTTCACAGCCAGTTTTACAACAGCCTCTTTGTCAGCGGAATTCTCAGCGATAGCTGCATCAGCTTTCTTTAAGATTGTTTTTAAATTGGATTTCATTGCTTTATTGCGAAGCGCTTTTGTAGCGTTTACTTTTACTCTTTTTTTCGCGGATTTAATATTTGGCATAAATCGCACCTCCTTCTCATATTTGGCACCGTGCAGGAAACACTAAATGCCGGAAGTAACGTCACAGAAACAAAAAACCTGCGGGTTAACAGGTCTTTAGACACAATGCACCCATGACAACAGATATTATATTACCATGAAATGAGAAAGATTGCAAGAGGATTTTTGAATTTTTTGAAAAACAAATCAGAAAAGCAGAAAGGAAGAAAAATCAGTATGTCTATCAGAACCGATTTGGCAGTAGAAGCGGTAGAATTTGCGGGGGAGCAGATGCCGGAGGGCGTTGTACGCAGTGAAGAAGAACGCAACGGAGTTAAGATCACCAGGGTGGAGGTGGTCGATGAAACGGCGGCACAGCAGGTCGGCAAGCCGATTGGAAAGTATGTGACTGTTTCGGTGTCTTCCTTTGAACGTGCGGCACAAAACTACGAAGATGAAATCACTGCAATTGCAGAGGAAATAGAGGCAATGCTTCCGAAAGAAGGATTGGTTTTGGTGGTTGGGCTGGGAAATAATGATATCACTCCTGATGCGCTGGGACCGAAAACGATTGATCATACTCTGGCAACCCGGCATATTTCTTCGGAAATGGCAAAAAGTATCGGATTGGAGGGCTTGCGCAGCGCGGCTGCCATTGCTCCCGGCGTGTTGGGACAGACAGGAATTGAAACCGCTGAAATCATTTTATCTTTGACTGACAAAACAAAACCCGCCGCTGTCGTGGTGATTGATGCCCTCGCTTCTAAGAGTATCGACAGATTGGGTACGACGGTACAGATCAGTAATACCGGCATTGCACCGGGAGCCGGAGTGCAGAACAAACGAAAAGAAGTAAACCAGCATACATTGGGGATGCCAGTAATTGCAATCGGTGTTCCCACCGTAGTGGATATGAGTACCATTGCACATGAGTTGTCCGGCGAGGGACAAAACCCATTGCTCTCGGCAAAGGGGGAAACCATGATGGTGACGCCTCGGGAGATTGATGTAATTATAGAAAAGTCTGCCAGAACCTTATCGCTTGCCATCAACAAGGCGTTGCAGCCGTCTCTGTCAATAGAAGATATTACTGCGTTGGTTTCTTGATAAGAATCCTTTTTTGAGTTAACGGATACCCGCCCTGTACACTGCAATACAATTGACAGTGTGCAGGGCGGGCGTCAGAAGCCTATTCCCAAAAATCAACGTTCCGCAGCCGGATCACGTTCTTGTATTTTTACCGCAACGGTGTCACCCGGCTGTTTTTGAATCTTTGCCCGGATATCTTTGCGGATTCCGATGATATGGCAGGGTGTTCCCATTCGCACCAAACTGCCGTAATACAGAATGCCGTCAAACCAAGCTTTGACGGGAACCCGCCCTTTGCCGAACTCTTTTTTTACATCGAACGGAATTTCTACATAAGCACCGTCTATATCGGGTACCTTTTGAATCTCGGCATCAAATTCATATATTTTAAGATTCATCTGCTGACACTCCTTTCGGTATTATTATGAAGTACCGCTCAGCCAAATATGCGCCACGATGTTTTGCCGGCGTTGATGAAACAGGTTCTGCTGTCTTTTGAACGCTCAGACAAACCTGCATAATCTGTCAAAATATTGCAGTCTTGCGTTTCATGTGATAAAATATTAAAAAAAGGGTTGACATTCTCGTTACGTCATCGTTTATACTGACGCTGAGGAGATGAGAAGATGACTTATTCCATTAAAGAACTTGCGGACTTGTCCGGTATCAGTACCCGCGCATTGCGTTATTATGATGAAATCGGTTTGTTGACACCGAAGCGGGATGAAAAGAATCTTTATCGGGTATACCGAGAAGAAGAAGTTGACAGATTACAGCAGATTTTGTTTTATCGGGAGTTGGATGTAAGCCTGGATGAAATTCAGTTGCTTTTGTCTTCGCCGGATTTTGATCCAAAAAGCGTACTGCAAGAGCATCTGCTTGCACTCCTTCGAAAAAAATCGCAATTGGAGCAGTTGATTCATAATCTCAATAGCACCATTGCGGCAATGGAAGGGGAGATAATAATGACTGACAGCGAAAAGTTTGCGGGCTTCAAAAAAGAATTGATTGACTCTAATGAAAGAAAGTATGGAGAAGAAGTTCGTGAAAAATATGGAGAAGACAGCATCAAAAAAACCAATCAGCGTATTTCCGGATTGAGCGAAAATCAATGGGAACAGGCAAAAACGTTGGAAATCAGGTATCTTGATTTGCTCAAAGCCGCAGAGAAAAAAGGAGATTCTCATTGCGCCGAAGCAATAGAAGCTTGCCGATTACACAAAGAGTGGCTGCTCCATTTCTGGACACCCGAAATGTATTCTCCGCAGGCACATATCGGTTTGGTGGAAATGTACGGCAGTGACGAGCGTTTTCAAAAATATTATGAAGGCATTTCACCGTCATTCTTTCTGGAAGCCGTCAAGCAGTTCTATCAGGTTTGATGGAAAAATTCGATTTTGGAGGCAGGTTATTGTTTCAAAATTTCGACTGTTTGCCACCGCTGTAACAAAAACCGCGTCAGCGCTGTATATTGCGCCGACGCAGTTTTTTTATTTGATTAATCGATTGTAATAATTTCGCCGCCGTCATTTTTAAACGCGTTTGCGGCATTTGACTCATCGGTGTCAATATGCATTGCAAGAGCAAATTTCGGACTGACACGAACAACGACATCGCCAAAGACGATGGAGCGTTCCGGCGTGGCAACCTTTACCCAAACGATATCTTTGTCTTTCACCTGAAACGCTTCTGCGTCTGCGGGAGTCATGTGAATGTGGCGTTTTGCGACAATAACGCCTTCCGATAATTCTACTTCTCCGCAAGGACCGACTAATTTGCAGCCGGCTGTTTCGGCAATATCACCGGATTCCCGAATGAATGCGGTGACGCCCAGTGCTCTGGCATCGGTTGCAGACACTTCAATTTGGGTGGCAGGACGTACCGGCCCTAAAATGCTGACGTTTTTCAATTCACCCTTTGGCCCAACGACATTGACCCGTTCTTCACACGCAAACTGACCGGGCTGCGACAAATCCTTTTTATTTGTTAGTGTTGCGCCTTTTCCGAACAGTATTTCCAAATCCTCCGCAGTAACATGGACATGTCTTGCAGAAGTTTCAACGATAAAAGTTTTTCCCATTACAAACTCCGTTCCGCCGTCTGATGCGGCAAAGTATTTTTATGTATTTATTATAGAAAGTTAGGATACAGAAGTCAACACACGGACAGAACGAAAACAGATTATTTTATAAAATTAAGGCATTTTGTTTATTTTTTTCGGTAAAACACAGAAAACAGTATCAAAAATGTCTCCGAATGAATAACATAAATCAGGGTGTATTTGACTGCAAAAATATTTTCAGACATCATTGCAGTTTGGATTTGTCCTGCAAAAAAATCGCTTTTCCGCAGAGAGGCGGTTTGAGTCTTACGGATACTAGCATCTGCGGAGAAATGGGGATTTATTTATGGAAACCGCTAAATCGGCAGATTTTTTTCTGGGAGCAAATTCTCCGAACGGATTTTCCTCTTATTTTACCGAAATTAACGATCCGAAGCTGACCGACAATTGTTATGTCATTAAAGGCTGTCCGGGCAGCGGAAAATCAACCATGATGAAAACGATTGCCGAAAGATTGTCAGAACAGGAAAGTTTTATTGAAAATATTCATTGCTCCTCTGATCCGGATTCTCTGGACGGAGTTATTTTGCATGACAGCAGAACGGTCATTGCGGATGGGACACCGCCCCATGCCATTGAACCCAAACTGCCGATTGCGTATGAAACGATTGTGAGTTTGTATGGCAGTTTTGACTATCCTAAGGTTGCTGCACACCGGGCGGAGGCGGCTGATCTTGATCGAAAAATCAAGGAATGCCACCATCGTTGCTGCTGCTATCTGAGCGGTGCAGCCGCCTTGCTGGGCGATAACTACCGCACTGCGGCAGAGTGTACCGATTATGCAAAGGTAATCAGACTGGCGCAGAAACTGGCGCAGAAAGAACTGCCGGACAAAAAGATCGGTCCCGGGACAGAGCGCAAGCGCCTGCTCAGTGCCATTACTCCCAAAGGAATTCTTTCTTATACAAACAGCGTCACCGCGATTTGCGACAGAATCTATGTGATATACGATGAATATTCGGCGGCTTCCCGCGTTTTGCTTGGCGCATTGCGTTCCTTTGCGCTGGATAACGGATATGACATTTACAGCTGTTATTGTCCGCTGGCACAGCGGGAGAAGCTGGAGCATCTTTTCATTCCTGAATTGAGGCTTGGTTTTGTCACTCAGAATCAATACATATATTTTAATGTCCAGCCATATCGTGTGATTCATTCTTCACGGTTCACAGACAAAGAAAAGCTCAAGCTGAGGAAACAGCGTATGAGCTTTAACAAGCGGGCGGCAAAGGAAATATTGCAGGAGGCGGTAAAGTCTTTACAGACCGCAAAACAGCTGCATGATGATTTGGAGCGGATTTATCGGTTGGGAATTGATTTTACCCGGGTAGAGAAGATACAGGAAGAAGTAATTGCGGAAATGAAGAGATATTATCCTGCCGCACAGCACTTATATCAATGATGAAATGTTTTTCTTTCTGGGGTAGGGTTCTTTTTCATCTGTCATATCTAATAAATAATCAATACTGGTGTTGAAATATAAAGAGAGCTTTTTTAATATTTCAATGGGAATATTAATTTTTCCCAATTCATAATCGGAATAGGTTGTTTGTCCGATGTTTAATAATTCTGCCATTTGTTTTTGAGATAAATCATGATCTTCTCTGATATCCCGTATATGCTGGTACATAGAATCACCTCTGCTACAATTAAAACATAACGGAAATACCGTTATTGACTTTTAACGGTATTTCCGTTATGATATATTCATGAGGTGATACAATTGGAATTATACAAAGAAATTCTTGCCGGAGTTTTGGCACATCAAGAAATACAAATCAATTTTCCGAATCTGCAAATAACCCCAACTGAAATAGTGGAATTAAAAAGCTATCAGGCGTTGCAGAAAATCAAGGCTGTCATCACAGATGACAGCCTTAGCGATAGCGAATGTTTTATGAAAATTGAAGAGATCATCAGCATATTTGAAACGTTGGGCTGTAACGGCGGAACACGTCATGACTTTGGATAGGTCTTTTTAAGCCCTCTGTTTTGGTGAATATTGAGCCGGTTTGATAAATCCTTTGAAACATCGTTTTCTGTTACAGTGTATTTTCCGATTTTTGGCATATTCTATCAATGAATACAACCGAAATCGGAAAGGATGAAAACAAATGGAATCGATATGGAGTAAAAATACACATTTGCCGGAAAGAGCTCCGCTCTCCGGCAATATTTCGGTACAAGCTGCGGTGATCGGGGGCGGAATGGCAGGTATTTTGACAGCATATCTGCTCAAAGAAAAAGGAATTGACGCAGTGGTCTTGGAGGCACAACGGGTGGGCAGCGGACAAACCCGCAATACAACTGCAAAAATCACTTCACAGCATGGTTTGATTTATGATAAGCTGCTGTTGGAATTCGGGGACTTAGCGGGGCAATATGCCGTATTGAATCAAAAAGCAATCGCAGAATACCGGCGGATTGTGAATCAGTTAAAGATCGATTGCGCCTTAGAGGAGGTACCGGCATATCTGTATTCCATTATGGATGCCGAGCCGCTTCGCCGAGAGGCAGAAACCGCAAGCCGCCTCGGAATTCCTGCTTCTTTTGTGACAGAAACCGAGCTCCCGTTCTCGATAAAGGGGGCTGTACGCTTTGACGGGCAGGCACAGTTTGATCCTCTGAAATTTTTAAAGGCAGTATCAGAACGGCTGACTGTATTTGAGAATACTGTTGTCAGACAGGTAAAAGACAATCGGATTCAGACCGACAAGGGAACCGTTGAGGCGGAACAGATTGTTTTTGCCACCCATTATCCGTTTCTGAATGTTCCCGGGTATTATTTCATGCGAATGCATCAGGAGCGGAGTTATCTAATCGCTTTGAAAAACGCAATGAAGCTAAACGGAATGTATTTGGGCGTCGATCCCGACAACAGCTTTTCCCTGCGGTGTGCCGGAGAATATTTGCTGTTGGGAGGCGGGGAACACCGTACCGGGGAAAACCGTGCCGGAGGAAAATATGAAAAACTGCGGCAAAAAGCGGCGGAGCTTTGGCCTGACAGTATCGAAGAAGCGCACTGGTCGGCACAGGATTGTATGCCTATGGACAGCGTTCCGTATATCGGGCAGTATGCCGCTTCGACGCCGAGTTGGTATGTTGCAACCGGATTTCGCAAATGGGGCATGACTTCTTCCATGGCGGCCGCAATGCTATTGTCAGACGCCATTGCCGGACGGGATAATCCCTATGCGGAGATATTTTCACCTGACCGTTTTACGCCGTCGGCATCGGCAAAGAACTTTTTTAAGGACAGCGGACAAGCTGTAAAGGGCTTATCCAGACAGATCTTTGCGCCGGCGAGAGCGGCAGTGGCGGATATGCCAGAAGGACATGGCGGAATAGTAGAGGTTGACGGTGAAAAATTGGGGGTATATAAAGATGATGGCGGAAAGCTGTTTGCGGTATCGGCTCGTTGCCCGCATTTAGGCTGTCAACTGGAATGGAATCCGGATGAAAAAAGTTGGGAGTGTCCTTGCCATGGCTCTCGGTTCAATTATCTCGGAGAGCTGATCAACGGTCCGGCGCAGGACGGTCTGGAACACGAATAAACTGATATTCCGATGTGATTCCTCTTGCACCAAAATACAGCGGAGCTTCTTTTGACGCGGTTGTCTTGATTGTAAAAGAGAAGTGTGCTATGCTGTTTAAAGAAAGAAGATGCAGGAGGGATGGCAATGCTGGATGAGCTGTACTTGTCCAAAGCAAGTTTAACAGAGAAAGAGCAAATCTCGGGATATCTTCGAAAATTACCGGTAGTGGCTTATCTGGAAGAAATTAACTTTTGCAGACCGGTTACTTTTCTGGTCGGAGAGAACGGCACCGGCAAATCAACCTTGATTGAAGCGCTGGCAATCAAATGCGGATTTAATCCGGAGGGCGGAACAAAAAACTTTCGTTTTGCAACTAATGAAACCCATTCCGAGCTATATCGGTATTTAAAGGTCACCCGCGGATACAAACGGGAGCGAGACGGCTTTTTTCTTCGGGCGGAGAGTTTTTATAACGCGGCAAGCTATATTGAGGGGTTGGACGAAATACCGGCGCCTTCGCCGAAGATTCGGGAATCCTACGGGGGAGATTCCCTACATCGTCAATCTCACGGAGAAAGCTTTATGTCGTTGGCGCTCAACCGTTTCGGCGGAAAGGGATTATACATTTTGGACGAGCCGGAGGCGGCGCTGTCCCCCTCCCGTCAGCTGACGCTGATAGCGGAGATGGATCGGCTGGTGAAGCAGGATTCCCAGCTGATCATCGCCACCCATTCCCCCATCCTGCTGGCGTATCCGGACAGCCGCATTTACCAGCTGGACGGGACAGGGATCCGGCCGATCGCGTACGAGGAGGCCGAGGCCGTCCGGATCACCCGCGCGTTTCTGAACCGGCTGGAGCAGACGGTGCGGCAGCTTCTGCAAGCAGAAGAAAATCGGCCACCGTCCGGTGAATGATGCCGTCCGCCTTTTCCCAGTCCATGGCCCGGACGTTGAAGGCCTCCATCCGATCGTGGAC